>Ga0302320_10002900_pt1 | contig 40068 bp, 41 predicted proteins | sample Bog_T0_3_FD_202130 | JGI IMG/M metagenome (GOLD analysis project Ga0302320, IMG submission 202130) | Peat permafrost microbial communities from Stordalen Mire near Abisko, Sweden - Bog_T0_3 | ecosystem: Environmental > Terrestrial > Soil > Wetlands > Peat | place: Sweden: Abisko, Stordalen Mire... | reverse complement strand
ATGAATATCCTCAAAAAGATCTGCGGAATTTCCGTTGTCGCAATTGCGCTCGCGATGAGCGCCTCGGCGAGCGCCTTTTCGCTGAATGATCTCCTGTCGAATAAACATTCGGCCAACAAAGTGTCGGCGAACAAATTCGCGGGCAACAAACTCAAAACCGCGCACACCAATCTCGGCGCAAAAAAACTTGCCGGCGACAAACTCACAGGTATCAAACTCGCCGGTCACAGACTGGGTGCAAAAAAGATCGCCGGCGACCGCGCTTTCAAGGACGTGTCTGCTGCGAAACTTGCCGACGGGACCCGCCTTACCCGCTAAACGTCAGCGCATCGCTGCGATAAACAATCTCGGAAACGGCAACAGCACCGAGCCATCGGCGAGTGCCGGGTAAACCCGAGCCACCGCAGCGGTGTAGCGCTCGAGATAGGCCGCGCGCGAAGCCGGATCGAGCGGCTCGAGAAACGGCCTGAGACCGCTGCCTTTGAACCACTCGACCACCGCACTGGCGCCGCCAGCGAGCGGGTGATGGTAGGTGGTGCGCCAAACGTCCACGTTTGAACAATGCGGACGCAGTAACTCGTAGTACCAATTCGCATCTGCGATGGGCGTGCGGGATGCAGATGCCGCGGCTAACGTCTGGCACCACGGACCCTCGGCAGCAATCTCGCGCATCAATCGATGCGCAGGCCCATCGAGATTGTCCGGCATTTGAATCGCCAGTCCGCCGCCTGCCTGGAGCCTCGCGGCGAGTGCCGGCAACAGCGTCGCGTGATTTGGCACCCACTGCAGCAGCGCGTTGGCCAAGATGACATCGAAGGGGCCGGCATCGTGCCATGTCTCGACAGCCCCGATCGAGAACTGCGCCTTCGGCAGCCGGCGACGGGCCGCCGCGATCATGTCCGGAGAACTATCGATGCCGCGAACCGCTGCGCTCGGATAGCGGGCCGCCAACACCTCGGTCGAATTGCCCGGGCCGCAGCCCAAATCGATGACCAGCCGCGCCGCCATGGGCGGCAGCGCCGCGAGCAGGTCCCGCACCGGGCGCGTCCGCTCGTCTTCGAACGCCACGTATTGTTTGGCGGACCAGCTCACGCGCGCGATGCTACCAGAAAGGATACCCGCGGCTCCCGAGCGCGACTCCGCATTCAATCGGAACGGTCGGTTATTGCTTGCGCGGTTCGCGACTCTCGAGCAGCGACTGGATCCGCTTCAGAGACTCGATGTAAAGATCAGTGAGCTCCTTGCCCTCGGCCTCCTCGAGGCCTTCGGCCAAAACGTTCGCAAGCGTGTCGATTGCCACCCGTACGGTCATCGACTCTGCATCGGTCAGCTTGACTCCGCTAATCACGATCTCGGCTTCATCTTGCATGGCACCCTCCGTCGAGTCCCCAAAAAAAGAGCGGGCCGAAGCCCGCTCTCTTTTGACCAAATACCCGTTGCGGGGTATTACATGTCCATTCCGCCCATGCCACCCATGCCGCCGCCCGGGGCGCCATGTGCATGCTCTTCTTCCTTAGGCGATTCGGCAATCATGACTTCCGTCGTGAGCAACAGTCCCGAGACTGAGGCGGCGTTCTGCAGAGCCAGACGCGTCACCTTGGTCGGATCCAGGATGCCCATTTCGATCATATCGCCATATTCACCGGTCGCCGCGTTGTAGCCGAACGTGCCCTTGCCCTCGCGGACTCGGTTCAGAACGACCGCCGCGTCTTCGCCGGCGTTCGCCACGATCTGCCGCAACGGCTCTTCGATCGAGCGGGCCAGAATCTTGATGCCCGTAGTCTGATCTTCGTTCTTGCCGGTGAGCTTCTCGATGGCCTTCAACGCGCGCACCAGAGCGACACCGCCGCCCGGCACCACGCCTTCTTCGACGGCCGCACGAGTCGCGTGCAGTGCGTCTTCGACGCGCGCCTTCTTCTCCTTCATTTCGATCTCGGTCGCAGCGCCGACTTTGATTACGGCAACACCGCCGGAGAGCTTGGCAACGCGCTCCTGGAGTTTTTCCTTGTCATAATCGGAGGTCGCTTCCTCGATTTGAGCACGAATGCTGTCGACGCGGCCCTTGATGTCCGCTGCCTTGCCGTGTCCGTCGATGATGGTGGTGTTTTCTTTCTCCACCAGAATCTTCTTGGCTTCGCCCAAGTCGTTCAGCGTCGCCTTCTCGAGCGACAAGCCGACTTCGTCGGAGATGACCGTGCCGCCGGTGAGGATCGCAATGTCCTGCAGCATGGCTTTGCGGCGATCACCGAAGCCCGGCGCCTTGACGGCGGCGACCTTGACGATGCCACGGATGGTGTTGACGACCAACGTGGCAAGCGCTTCGCCTTCCACATCTTCCGCCACGATCAACAGCTGACGTCCGCCCTTCGCAATCGCTTCCAGCAAGGGCAGCAACTCGCGAATGTTGGAGATCTTCTTGTCGACCAGAAGTACCAGGGGCTTGTCGAGCTCGGCGCTCTGGCCCTGCTGATTGTTGATGAAGTACGGCGACAGGTAGCCGCGATCGAACTGCATGCCTTCGACCACTTCCAGCTCGTTATCGAGTCCCGAGCCTTCTTCAACCGTGATCACGCCTTCCTTGCCGACTTTCGCCATTGCATCCGCAATCGTCTTGCCGATGCTCTCGTCGGAATTCGCCGAAATCGTGCCGACCTGGGCAATCGCCTTCGGGTCTTTGCAGGGCTTGGAGAGTTTCTTCAACTCCTCGGTCGCCGCGATGACAGCCTGGTCGATACCGCGCTTCAGGTCCATCGGGTTGATGCCTGCGGCAACGGCTTTGAGGCCTTCGCGAATGATGGCTTGAGCCAGAACCGTTGCGGTGGTGGTGCCATCGCCGGCTTCGTCGGAGGTGTTGGAAGCGACTTCCTTCACCATCTGCGCGCCCATGTTTTCAAACTTGTCTTTGAGCTCGATCTCTTTGGCGACCGACACGCCGTCCTTGGTGACGGTAGGGGCGCCGAAGCTCTTGTCGAGTACTGCGTTGCGGCCTTTAGGACCCAGTGTGACCTTGACGGCATTCGCCAGAATATTCACACCCTTGAACATGCGTGCCCGAGCGTCGTCGCTGAAGCGTACGTCTTTTGCTGCCATTTGCTGATACCTCTAAAAGAAAATTGAGTATTACTTGCCTTCGACCACGGCCATGACGTCTTCCTCTCTCATGACGACCAGCTCATCGCCATCCATCTTGACTTCGGTGCCGCTGTATTTGCCGAACAGAATCTTGTCGCCGACCTTGAGGTCAAGCGGACGAATCTCGCCGTTCTCCAAAATCTTGCCCTTGCCGACGGCGACAACCTTGCCGAAAATGGGCTTCTCAGTTGCCGTATCGGGAATCACGATGCCGCCTGGGGACTTACGCTCTTCCTCTTCTCGTTTCACGATCACGCGGTCATGAAGTGGACGAATCTTCATAAGACAAGACTCCTACTGCTTTGAGTGATTAACGGATATGTAGAGAGGCTTATTAGCACTCTCCGCCTGTGGCTGCTAATGATAGCGGCGAAATTCCCCGATTCAAGACCCGAGAAATTTATTTTTTGTTGTTGTGCAGCAAGCCAATGATCGGGTCGCCATCGTGCGACTGCGCTAAAGTGCGTCCATGAAGACTTGGCCGACCGCACTCCTGATGCTCTGCCTGGCCGGCGCGGTCAGTGCCAAACCCTGGTGGATGCACGGCGTTGAATCCAACGAAACCGATTTCCTGCCGCCCGACGTGGCGTTTCGCGTGGGCGCAGGGATCGATGGGAACTTGCTGCGGGTTCGGTGGGTGATCGCCGATGGTTACTACCTTTACCGGCAAAAGATCGAGATCAAGGCGGAAAGTCCTGATCTGACAGTCGCGGCACCTAAGCTGCCGCAGGGAATCATGAAAGTCGATCCCTACTTGGGTAACCAAGAAATCTATAAACAACAAGTCGAGGCCACGGCGACTTTTAGCCGCTTCGATTACGGCGCACACCCGATGCAGATCAAGGTGACCTACCAGGGCTGCGCCGAGGCCGGGCTCTGTTATCCGCCCATCACCAAAGTGCTATTTCCCGAACAAGCGATATCCGCCGCGCCGCAGCCGGCGCAGCCCTGGGAGGCCGTGGCAATCTTGGGCGGCGGGTTCGCATTTCTCCTGGCAGGGTTGCTGCTTCGCAAGGGACGCAAGCTCGAACTTCCCGCCGCCACATGAACATGCCGGGATTGCGCGCGCTCGGCGCCGTACTGCTGGTATTGCTCGGGATTTGGGCGGGGGCGCGCTTCTACGCGTCTTCCAAGGCCGTCCCAAGCCAGCGTGCGGTCGCGGTACCCGCGGGGGTCGCCAGCCCGGCCAATCCGAGCGACTTGTTGCAAGCCGCCGCGCCGCCCAAGATCCCCGATCGGCTGCCGCAGTTCGCGCTGCAAGATAGAAGCGGCAAGTCAACGCCGATCGCCTCTTTCGAAGGCAAGTCCTTGGTCATCAACTTCTGGGCCACGTGGTGCGCGCCGTGTCGCAGCGAAATTCCCCTGCTCAAGACCCTGCATAGCGAATGGACCGGACGCGGGGTGAGCGTCGTCGGCATTGCCGTCGACAATCGCGACAAAGTCCTGGAATTCGCCGACCGCTTTAAGATCGCGTACCCGCTGCTCATGGGCGAACAGGACGCCCTGGACGCGGCCACCGCCTTTGGCATGGAATCGCCGGTGTTCCCATTCACGGTCTTTACAGACCGCCGCGGTGAGGTGGTGACCCTGTTCGTAGGCGAGTTGCACCGCCCAGAGGCCGAACTCATCTTGGGCCAAGTCGCGGACCTGAACCAAAATAAGATCGAGCTGCCGGCCGCCCGACGCGCCATCGAAGACGGTTTGCGGACTCTCAAGACCACCTAGATTTCCCTCCTTCCGGCGACGTTCGCCGCCGAAGCTTGCCATTTCACCCCAATTTCTGGTTATTATCGCGGACCTTCGCTAAGCGACGGCGCCGAACAACACCTAATACCTGTCGATTCCGGAAGGGGTTCGCGGATGGATATTCGCAAGGTAAAAAAATTGATCGAGCTTCTCGAGGAGTCTGGCATCGCAGAACTCGAGATCTCCGAGGGCGAAGAGTCGGTGCGGATCAGCCGCCATCCGCGGATGGCGGCTCAAGCGCCGATGCCGATACACGCCCCGATGCTTCAGGCGGCGCCCGCTGCGGCCGCGCCGACGACGCCCGCCACGTCGGCCGGCGAGCACAAGCCGCGCAACGATGAATCCACCGTTACCTCGCCCATGGTCGGCACCTACTACTCTGCGGCATCACCGGGCTCGAAGACCTTCGTTGAGATCGGCACAGAAATCAAAGTCGGCCAGATCTTGTGCATCATCGAAGCCATGAAAATGATGAATCAAATCGAGTCCGACAAGGCGGGACGGGTCACCGCGATACTCGCCAAGAACGGTGAGCCGGTCGAATTTGGTCAACCGCTGTTCATCATTGAATAGTCGCGATGATTGAAAAAGTCGTCATCGCTAACCGCGGCGAGATCGCACTGCGCATCCTGCGCGCCTGCCGCGAGTTGGGTATCAAGACGGTCGCCGTGCACTCGACCGCCGACTTCAATACCAAACACGTGCTGCTCGCGGACGAAACCGTCTGCATCGGTCCGCCCCAGTCCAGCCTCTCGTATTTGAACATGCCCGCCATCATCAGCGCGGCCGAGGTCACCGACTCGGTTGCGATTCATCCAGGCTATGGTTTTCTGTCGGAGAACGCCGACTTCGCCGAGCGCGTCGAGAAAAGCGGCTTCATCTTCGTCGGACCGCGCGCGGAAACCATCCGCTTGATGGGCGATAAAGTCTCCGCAATCAAAGTCATGAAGGCTTCGGGCGTGCCCTGCGTACCCGGCTCCGACGGTCCGCTCGGCAACGACTCGGACGAGAACTTCCGGATTGCCAAGGACATCGGTTATCCGGTGATCATCAAGGCTTCCGGCGGCGGCGGCGGCCGCGGCATGCGGGTGGTGCACACCGACGCCTCATTGTTGAATGCCATCAGCGTCACGCAATCCGAAGCGCTGGCCGCGTTCGGCAATCCCCAGGTCTACATGGAGAAGTTCCTGGAGAAGCCGCGGCACATCGAGTTCCAGGTGCTCGCCGACAATTACGGCAATGTCGTGCACTTGGGCGAGCGCGACTGTTCTATGCAGCGGCGCCACCAAAAAGTGATCGAGGAGGCCCCGGCGCCGGGGCTTTCGGCCAAGCAACGCAAGACCATGGGTGAACGCTGCGCGAGAGCCTGCCGGGAGGTCGGCTACCGCAATGCCGGGACGCTCGAGTTCCTGTTCCAGGACAACGAGTTCTATTTCATCGAAATGAACACGCGCGTGCAGGTCGAACATCCGGTCACCGAACTCGTCACCGGAATCGACATCGTCAAGGCACAGCTGCTCATCGCCGCCGGCGAGCCCTTGCCGTACGGGCAGAACGACATTCAGATTCGCGGCCATGCGGTCGAGTGCCGCATCAACGCCGAGGACGCCAAAACCTTCGTACCCTCGCCGGGTCCGATTCGTTTGTGGCACGCGCCCGGCGGCCCCGGCATCCGGGTCGACAGCCATATCTACACCGGCTACAACGTTCCGCCTTTCTATGACTCGATGATCGGCAAGGTCATCGCATTTGGCGATACTCGGGACACGGCCATCGCCCGCATGCGCAACGCTTTGGCGGAAATGGTGGTGGAAGGCATCAAGACCAACATTCCTCTGCACCAAGAGATATTCAACCATTCCGCCTTTCGCCAGGGCGGCACGGATATCCATTATTTAGAGCGACGCTTGGGATTGAAGTGAAGTCCTAGGGGCTTGCAGCGATGAGCTTCTACGAAATCGAATTTCCGCTCGCGACCCTGAGCGAGGGAATGGTCGAGGCCGCGCTCAATGAGATGGGAGCGAGTTCGATCACCTTGGTCGATCGCGGTAATGAACCGGTGCTCGAGCCGAAGCCCGGAGAGATCCGGCTGTGGAGCGACACCCTGGTCCGCGCGCTGTTCGAAGCAGCGCCGGATCCGGACAGCCTGAACGCGGCCCGCAAACTCGAGCGGCTTGCCACGTTGCTAGGACCGCATATCACCCGCACCGCACGCGTCCGCGCAGTGCAAGAGCAGGACTGGGAGCGCGTCTGGCTTCAGGATTGGAAGTCGATGCGCTTCGGCCGGCGGCTATGGGTCTGCCCGACGCAGGCAGAACCGCCGGACGATGCCAATGCCGTGATCGTGCGGCTCGATCCCGGACTCGCCTTCGGCACCGGCACCCATCCCACCACCGCGCTGTGTCTGCAGGTATTGGAATCATTGCCGGTCGCCGGCCAAAGCGTCATCGACTATGGCTGCGGCTCGGGCATTTTGGGAATTGCCGCGCTGAAACTCGGGGCGGCGCGCGTGACGGCGGTGGATATCGATCCGCAAGCGCTGCTTGCGACCCGCGACAACGCCGAGCGCAATCAGGTGGCCGCGAACATCGAAGTGCTCGGAGCGGATTCGGGCATTGAAATCGCGTTGCAGCCGGCCTTCTGCGTGATGGCGAATATTCTCGCCGGCCCGCTGATTGAACTGGCACCGACGCTGACCGCGGCCTGCAGGCCGGCCGGATACCTGCTTCTGTCGGGACTCCTCAAAACGCAAGCCTATGCGGTAAAAGCCGCCTACGCCGCCGCATTTGATATGGTGCAGGTAATTGAGCGCGAAGATTGGTGTTGTATTTACGCTCGGAGAGTCGTCTAGCGTGTACACGCAGTGTTCAAAATGCGAGACGGTCTTCAAATTGTCGGCGGAGGTGCTGCGCACCGCCGGCGGCCAAGTGCGCTGCGGAAGATGCGGCGAGGTGTTCAACGCCTTGGCGCGCCTCGCGGAAGATTCGAGCGCCTTTGCGGTCGCCGAAACGCCGCTCGATCTCGAGGAGCGTGCCGACAGTATCCTCGAATCGGTCGGCACCTTGCAGGTGGCCCGCGAAGTCGCCAAGGACAGCGAAGAATTCGCGCCGCCGGGTGTCGAGATTGCGCGGCTCGAAGTACTCGACTGGCCCGAGGAAGACGCGGAGGAGTCGGCGATCACTGCACCGGCGCCGCAAGCCGAACACCCGCCCACGGATGCCCCGGCTGACGCCGGCGCCGAGACGCCCGCGCCGACTTCCGGCGTCGAGACCGAGCCCGAAGCGCAGCCCGAAGAGACGGAGGAGCTCGACGATCGCTCGCTCGAGTTCACATTGCCTCCCGGCGAGTTGGACCGAATTTTCGTCGAGTCAAAAAAACGCGGCATCAGCCCGCCGTTCGAACCGATACTGCACCCAGAACCCGTGCGCGCGCCGCCGCTGGAGCCGAAATACCCGTCACCCGAGGTGGTGCGAGCGCGCAATCGCGTCGGCGGATTCGCGGTGCTCGAAGACGCGCGTCGCGACCCCGCACGCCGCAAACCCTGGTGGCTCGGCGCCGCGGCTGTGCTCGCATTGCTGCTATTGGCGCAAGTTGTGCATAAGAATCGCGAACAGATCGCGACCCAGGGCCACGGACCTCTGAGTGTCGTGGTCCGTGCTTTGTACGGCGCGTTGGGCTCGCCGCTGCCCGTGCCGGCGAATCTTGCCGCCTATCAACTGCGCCAATGGGGTGTCACCGGCGATCCCGGTGCCACCGGCACCTTGCGCCTGCGCGCCAGCATCTTGAATAACGCGGCGCAACTGCAACCCTACCCGTTGCTACGCGTGACGCTTGCGGATCGTTTTGGCAAGAGCATCGGCCGGCGCGAGTTCGAGCCCAGCGAGTACTTAGGCAAGCCGACGGCGCGACTGCTCGCGCCGGGCGAACGCGTCGATGCAACCTTGGCGATCTTGGATCCCGGCAAGAACGCCGAAGGGTTCGAAGTCGATGTGTGCCTGCGCGGGGTCGACAAAAAAATTGCCTGCGCAAATGATGCTGTTGCGCCGCAAGCCAAGCGATGAAGATCGGCCCTTACGTCCTGCCGTCCAATGTGGTGCTGGCGCCGATGGCCGGCGTCACCGATCGCCCGTTTCGCATTTTGTGCCGGCGCTTTGGCGCAGGACTTGCTGCGTCCGAAATGTTGAGCGCCGATGTGCGCTTGTGGGACACGCCGAAATCGCGGCGGCGCATGGATCACAGCGGCGAGCCCTGCCCGCGCGTGGTGCAGATCGCAGGCTTCGATCCCTTGATGATGGCCGATGCCGCACGCCGCAATGTCGATGCCGGTGCGCAAATCATAGATGTCAATATGGGTTGTCCGGCGAAAAAAGTTTGCAATCGGCTTGCAGGCTCGGCCTTGTTGCAAGACGAAGAGCTGGTTGCACGAATTTTGCACAGCGTGGTGCGCGCGGTGGATGTGCCGGTCACGTTGAAGACGCGCACCGGCTGGGATCGCAGTCACAAGAACGGGCTCAGCATTGCGCGGATCGCGGAAGACGCTGGTATTCAAGCACTTGCAGTGCATGGGCGGACGCGCGCGGATCTTTATACGGGAATTGCCGAATACGAAACCGTCGCCGCCATTAAAGATGCGATTAAAATTCCTGTGTTTGCGAATGGCGATGTCGATTCACCGCAACGCGCGCGCCAAATTCTCGACGCCACGCGTTGCGACGGCATCATGATCGGCAGAGCCGCGCAAGGCCGGCCATGGATCTTCGACGAAGTCAATTTTTTCCTCGCGACCGGCAAATCGCGCGCCGCTCTGGCGTTGGAAAAAGTCCGTGATATTATGCGCGCCCACCTCGAAGACCTGTACGCCTTCTATGGCGATGAGACCGGTGTTCGTGTGGCACGTAAACATTTGAGTTGGTATTTTCGGCAGCATCCTGGACAAGACGCGTTGCGGAATCGACTGGTGCAGATCGAAACTCCGCAGGAACAATTGTCGACGCTGCTGGAACATTACGACACGAGTGCGTATCGCGCTGCGTAGCGCGCTGGGGAGTTCGGACGAGGCCATGGTCGTAAAAAAGAAAGCAAAATCGCGCAAGGATGGGTCGTCGGCTTTCAACGGCCGCGATCTGAAGGTCAACGGGAAAGGTGTGCCATTGCGTTCCCAAGCCGAAGAGGCGTTGGAATGCTATTTCGAAACTCTCAACGGCCACAAGCCCGCGCATTTGTATGAATTGGTGATGCGCGAAGTGGAAGAGCCGTTGTTCAAAGTGGTCATGGGCCACGTGCACGGCAACCAGAGTCGCGCAGCCACCATTCTCGGCATCAATCGCGGCACCTTGCGCAAGAAGCTCAAAGAGTTCGGAATCAACGAGTAGGACCGCATTGCTCACGCCCGTCCGCCGCGCGTTGCTCAGCGTCTCCGATAAAACCGGAATTGTTGAACTCGCGCGGGAGCTGAAGGAACGCGGCATCGAACTGCTGTCGACGGGCGGCACCGCCAAGCTCTTGCTCGATCACGGCATTTCCGTCAAGGAAGTCGCCGAGCACACCGGCTTTCCGGAAATCATGGGCGGGCGCGTCAAGACCTTGCATCCGAAAATTCATGGCGGCTTGTTGGGTAGACGCGGCACCGATGAAGCCGTGATGGATGCGCACGACATCGAGCCCATCGATCTACTTGCGGTCAATCTCTATCCTTTCGCCGCCACGGTGGCGCGCGCCGACTGCAGCTACGAAGAGGCGGTCGACAACATCGACATCGGCGGCCCCGCCATGGTTCGCGCCGCGGCCAAGAACCATGCCTCGGTCACGGTCGTCGTCGATCCCAACGACTATCGCGAACTGCTCGACGAATTGGCCGCGAACCAAGGCGCGACGAATGTTGCCATGCGACAGAAGCTCGCCGCCAAGGCGTTCGCCCACACGGCGCAGTACGACGCCATGGTCTCGGCCTACTTCACCGGAGCGATCGGCGGCGCCGCTGCGGCCTTCCCGGATGACCTCAACTTGTCGTTTCGCAAGCATTTGGATCTGCGCTACGGCGAAAATCCGCACCAGCAGGCGGCCTTCTATACCGATCCGCGCGCCATCGGCGCCTCGGTGACGCGAGCCAAGCAAATCCAAGGCAAGGAACTCTCGTACAACAACATCGCGGACAGCGATACCGCGCTCGAATGCGTGCGGCAGTTCGATACCCCCGGCTGCGTCATCGTCAAGCACGCCAATCCTTGCGGCGCGGCGCGGGCCGGCACTCTGGCCGACGCCTACGCGCGTGCCTATCGTACGGATCCTACCTCGGCCTATGGCGGTGTCATCGCGTTCAATCGCGAACTGGACGCCGCCACCGCCCGTGCCATCGTCGAGCAGCAGTTCGTCGAGGTGATCATCGCGCCCGGCGTTTCCGAATCGGCGAAGGCGCTGTTGACCCTCAAAGACAGCGTGCGTGTCCTGCTGGTGGGCGATTTGACCTTGCCGGTGACGCAGCTGCTCGAATACAAAAGCGTCGCCGGCGGTCTATTGGTACAGACCCGCGATACGGGGGTCATTCTGGCGCAGGAACTGCGCGCGGTGACCCAGCGCGTGCCGACCCTGGCCGAACTCGACGACCTCATCTTCGCCTGGCGCGTGGCGAAATATGTCAAATCCAACGCCATCGTCTGCGCCAAGGATAAGGCCACCTTAGGCATCGGCGCCGGGCAGATGAGCCGGGTGGTCAGCAGCAAAATCGCCGCCGCCAAGGCCCAGGATGCGGGCCTCGATATGCACTCGGCCAGCATTGCCTCCGATGCTTTCTTCCCGTTTCGCGACGGACTCGATGCGGTTGCCGAGCTCGGCATCAAATCGGTGATACAGCCGGGCGGCTCGAAGCGCGACGCCGACGTGATCGCGGCGGCCGACGAACACGGCATCGCGATGGTGTTCACCGGAATGCGCCATTTTCGCCACTGAGGGGTCAAACATGCGGATCCTGATCGTCGGCGGCGGTGGCCGCGAGCATGCGCTCGCATGGAAGTGCGCACAGTCGCCGCGCGTCGCGCAGGTGTTCGTCGCGCCCGGCAACGCCGGCACCGCGCGCGAAGCAAAAGTACGCAATGTGGACATTCAAGCGGACGACCTCGAGGGGCTGCTCGCGTTCGCGGCTCGCGAGGACATCGGACTCACCATCGTAGGACCCGAGGGTCCGTTGGTCGCCGGCATTGTCGATCGCTTCACGGCCGCCGGTCGCGCATGCTTTGGACCTTCGCGCGCCGCTGCTCGGCTCGAGGGCTCGAAGGCATTCACCAAGCAATTCCTCGAGCGGCACTCGATCCCGTCAGCGAGTTACCAAGCCTTCGATAAGGCGACGTTCGATCCCGGCTATATCCGCGCGCAGCGATTGCCGCTGGTCGTCAAGGCCGACGGACTCGCTGCAGGCAAGGGCGTCGTCATCTGCGACAGCCACGAATCCGCGATCGAGGCGGCCACGGGCATGCTGGGCGGCTCGTTCGGCAGCGCCGGCGAGCGCATCGTGATCGAAGAATTCTTGCATGGCGAAGAAGTCAGCTTCATCGTCATCGCGAGCGATCAAGCCGTGGTGCCGCTCGCCAGCTCGCAGGATCACAAACGCCGCGATGACGGCGATCTCGGGCCCAATACCGGCGGCATGGGCGCCTACTCGCCCGCCCCGATCGTCACCCCGGCGCTGCACACGCGCATCATGCACGAGGTGATCGAACCTACGCTGCGCGGGCTGCGGGCGGACGGCAATCCGTACTTGGGGTTTCTTTACGCCGGACTGATGATCGCCGCGGACGGCACCCCCAATGTGCTTGAATTCAATTGCCGTTTCGGCGATCCCGAAACTCAGCCGATTTTGGCGCGGCTCGAAAGCGATCTCGTCGATCTGTGCGCGGCGGCGCTCGACGGCAGCCTCGCCCGGGTCGTGCCGCGCTGGGACTCGCGCGCGGCGCTCGGCGTGGTGATGGCGGCCGGCGGCTATCCGGACGCTTATCGCAAAGGGGATCCGATCGCAGGACTCGACGCCGCGGCACGCCTGCCGGGCAAGGTTTTTCACGCCGGCACGCGCCGCGACGGCGAGGCCATCGTCACCGCAGGTGGCCGCGTGCTGTGCGCGGTCGGTTTGGGCGATTCGGTCGCCGCCGCACAAGCGCAGGCCTACGACCTGGTGCATGCCATTCACTGGAATCTGGTGCAGTACCGCCGCGACATAGGCTACCGTGCCATCGAACGCGAGAGCTCGGCTACCTAGGCCGTTTACCTCTGCAATAGAGCCATTGCGACCGACGTCATCGCGGTGACGCCGGTGCGCAGCGTCGGCTCGGGGAGCGGTTCGAAACGGCTGTTGTGCGGCCCGGGCAGCGTCTTGCCGGCAGCGCCGGCCGCCGCCAGCTTCACCGGGTCCATCGCTCCCAACCAAAACATCACCGATGGGATCTTACGGTCGAGACCGAATGCACCGAAATCTTCGCTCGAAGTGCCCGGCAGCTCATCGCTTACATTCTGTGCACCGAGCGACTTGACCAAAGCCGCCTTCACGCGGCCGGTGAGCGCCGGATCGTTGTACATCACGGGAGTCGACTCGGCCTCGAGCACGGTGACGATCGGCGCGAGAGTCTCGGGAACGCCGGCCGATATCGCCACACCCTGCGCCGTGCGACGGATGCCGTCCAAAATGACTTGTCGCGACTTGTCGCTGAAGGCGCGCGTGGTGAGTTCCATTTCGACTTCATTCGGAATGATGTTGCGCTTGGTACCGCCGTGAATCTCGCCGATGGTCACGATTGCCGGGTCGAGCGGGTCTGCTTGACGGCTGACGATGGTCTGCAGCTGCACGATGAATTCACCTGCCATCACGATGGGGTCCTTCGCATCCTGTGGATGTGCGCCATGGGCACCGATTCCGCGCAATACGACGTCCACCGATGTCGAGCTGGTGAGTGCCGCTCCGCTGGTGACCGATACGGTTCCCGCCGCGCGCGTGTTGGTATCGTGCAGCGCGATGGCGAAATCCGGCGTGCCGAAACGCTCGTACAAATGATCGGATAACATCGCCCGGGCACCGTCCACCGTCTCTTCGGAAGGCTGCCCGACCAGCATCAGCGTACCGTGCCAATGCGAGCGCGAGGCCATCAGCGCCTGGGCGGTGCCGATCATGGTGGTGACGTGCACGTCGTGTCCGCAGGCATGCATCACGCCGACCTCGCGGCCTGCCGCATCCTTGACTTTCACCTGGCTCGCATAGCTCAGTCCGGTCTCCTCGACGATGGGCAGTGCATCGAGGTCGGTGCGAATCAGCAATCGCGGGCCGGAGCCGTTTTGCAGAATCGCGACCACGCCGAATGCCGGCGCCCCGTCCGGGTAAGTGCCGACGTGTTCGGTCACCGCGTAACCGGCCTTGCGCAGTGCTTCGGCGAGCAGCGCGGCGGTACGCTGTTCGTGGTGCGATAGCTCCGGCTGCGCGTGCAGTCCCTTGTAGGTATCGACCAGGGCGGACAACTCGCCGTTCACGACCGCGTTCAGATTTTGGGCAAAGACCGAGGGCGCCGCCAACAGGCACAGCAGAGGACCGATGGCCGATTGTCGATTCATTGTGCCAAGTTACAGGGAAGATGCGGCGTGCGCGAGCGCGGCGAGGCGCGCACAATAGCGCGCAACACTGACCGGGAGTTTGCAATGACTCATGTCCGACCCAGCATTGCCGACAAACGCCGCGCGTTTCACAAATTGCACTCGAGCGGCTGCTTTGTCATTCCCAATCCCTGGGATGTCGGCAGCGCGCGATTTTTACAGGGCTTGGGGTTCAAGGCACTCGCCACCACGAGCTCGGGGTTCGCGTGGTCGCATGGCCATCCCGACGGCGGCATGTCTCGGGATCGGGTACTCGATCACCTGGCCGACATGGTCGAGGCCACCGACCTGCCGATCAACGCCGACTTCGAGCACGGCTTCGCACCCGACGCCGCGGGCGTCGCAGCAAGCGTCAAGCTCGCCGTCGAGACCGGCGTCGCGGGACTCTCGATCGAAGATTCCACCGGCGACGCGTCGCATCCCTTGTTCGACGCCGATGACGCCATCGAGCGGGTACGCGCGGCTCGCAAGGCCATCGACAAGGCGGGCGGCGACACCCTTCTGGTCGGGCGCGCCGAATGTTTTCTGGTCGGCCGCCCCGACATCGAGTTCGCGATCGAACGTCTCAAGGCCTATGCCAACGCCGGTGCCGATTGTCTGTATGCACCGGGCATCCGAACGCCGGAGCACATCAAGGCCATTGTTGCGGGAGTTGCGCCGAAGCCGGTGAATTTGCTCATGGGCTGGCCGGGGAAGCTGACCGTCGACCAAATCGCCGCCTTGGGCGTGCGCCGGATCAGCGTCGGCGGCGCGCTCGCGCGCTCCGCGTGGGGCGGTTTCATCCGCGCCGCCAAGCTGCTGCTCGATGAAGGCAGTTTCGACGGCTTCGGGGACGCGGCGCCGGGTGTGGACTTGGATAAGTTCTTCGGCACCAATTAGCGCCGGGGACTAGGGCGTGCGCTTCACGTCGGCGCGTTCCAGTGCTGTCGAGAGGCGCGACACGTATGCATCAGCCGCATCGCGCGACGCCGAACTGAGCGCACTGATCTGCCACATCGTAGCGTAATTCATTGCGGAGCGTAGATCGCCAGACGCCGCGCATAAGGCAGCGAGCGCCCGGGCAAGACCGGCGTCTCTGAGCCGCGCCGACAAGGCCTGCGAGGCGCGCGGCAGAAAAGCGTTGGTCAGTTGCGGGTTGCCGATCACCGTGAGTGTCTCCGCCATCCCTGCCCACGAGACATAGTCGCTCGGATCCGCGGTGATCGCCTTGTCGTAATACTGTCGGGATCGTTCCGACAGAGTGGCGCCGTCGATGTTAAGACTCCCTTTCTTGTTGCGAACCGCATCCGACAACATCAGAAACAACGTTCCGCACTGGGAATAGCTTCTCTGAGCCAGCGGCTCGAACGTACAGAGTCGCTCTGCTGCCTCAAGTGCTGCAGCGTAATCCGAGCGCCTCAGTTGCGCCTGCGCCAACGCAGCCAACCCATCTTGATTCTTGGGATCGAGGCGTAGTGCCTCGTTTGCCAGCTGTAGGGCGTCGACGCCCTGCGGATTTATCTGAGTGGCAGCCTGCGCCAATCGCCCGGTTGCCTGTGCCTCGGTGAGGCGCGTGGGCTCAGCGGAATCCTCTTCGTTGACGATATTCACTCGCACCGTCTGGATTTTGTTGCTGCGCAGCGTGTCTCGAAGCAGCTTGTCGAGGTCCTCGAAAGGCACATCAAAGCTTGCGGCGAAAGCCTTTTCCTGTTCCTCGCCCTTATCGAGTAGCGCAAAGTAGTGAAAGAAGTTGGTGCGGTACTTGCCTTCGAGCACGACTAGATGCACCAAGAGCCAAGACTCTGCTTCATAGAGGTTGGCGAAATCTGGATTCTTAAGCTGCGGATCGCCCGCTTGGACGGCCATCAACGCCCGTATGGGTATCAGACTGCCGTCCAGCATCTGCTGCACTCGGCTGGGGCTGGCCGCACCAATGGTGACACTGCTGGAACTTATCTTGGATGCTGCAAACAATTCGGATAGTCCGTAGATGAACCACCGTGGATAGCGGTATGTGTAGTCAGACACCAGCACAGTGCCGGTGTATCCGAAATAGGGATTGAAGTAGCTCGCATCGCCGCTATCCTTCGTGCCGTCGATCAAAATCGTGTTCCCGGATGGAGTCGACATGAACAAAGACGTGGTGTCGTCGTTCTTGCCCCGCAAGCGTGCAAACGTCGCCGTCGGCACCACGAACACTCGCGTCGCAGCTTCCCAGTCCGATTTTTGCGGAACATCCAAGACGTGCCGGATTGCGCCGTCCAGCCGATTTAAATTGTGCGCAATAGTCTTCGCGCTTTGCGGCCGCTCCGAGGTCATCACCTCGATTCCTCTATAGGAATAGGTCCAGTATTCGACGCTCGAGGCGGCGGCGGGATCGCAAGCGGCTGCTAGCAACAAGCCGCACCATATACAGGTGAATCTAGTCATAGCCATAGGTCCAGGGGTAGTGGTCGATTTGTCCGACGAGTGATACCGCAGAGCGTATCGACGGGCGATTTTCGAGTTCGAGTTCGCGCGTTCGCCATTCGGCCGCGCGCGGCGGCCGGTGCGCCTCGAAATAGTGTTGCATGGACAGCAAGGCGTTGGTGCGAAGCGCCGGATCGTTAAGCCGCCACAACAATGTCTGCTCCGCCTCATCCAGGGCGCCCGCTCTGAGCAGCGCGCTTTGTGCGACCCCTGGGCCATCGAGCCGATGCTCACGCAGATAAGTCAGCTGCTTGTCCCTATCCGCTGCCGAGCCGGAGTCGATGGCCGCAGTCAAACGCACCAGCGCGATCATCATTTTTCCGAATTCGCTCACCTGGCTGTCCGGCGGCAGCAGCGGCAACCCCTCGCTGCTTCGGCCGAGCGCGCACAGCAGCGCCGCCAGGTCGATACTTTGACTGACGCTGCCGTGTCTCAGAGTGACGGCTCTTTGCAGCTCGTGTACCGCTTGTTCGTCGCGGCCGAGATTCCGCAGCGCCGATGCTTTCAAGTCGAGAAGTTCCCCTAAACCGTCCGGATCATCGAAAGAGCGCGCTTCCGCCTGTTCGGATAATTTGATCGCCTCGGCGTCTTGCCGCGCAGAGGAAAGCGCCGCGACTAAGCGCCGCACTGCCAATAGGGAGCGCGGCTGTTGCTTGACGGCCGCCCGAAGCGCCTCGATGCGGTCGCGCGCCGTTCGTTGCGGGTCGGAGTGCACGAGTTTCGACTTGAGTAGCGGCTGCAGGCGCCGGTCGGCATGGAATGAAATCACGCTGCGCGGATCGTCGACGAGAGAGGCCACGATGTACGCCTCCTCCGAGCGGCTTCTCGCGAGCAGCAGGCGGCTCAACTCCACCCACTGAGTGTTCATGGAACTGCCGTCGGATGGGCGCCAGCGCCCCTCGTAGAGCGCCTGCAAAAAGTCGAAGCGAGCCTCACTCGCCTCGCCGTGCGCGGTGTCCCGAAGCACTTGCATGATCGTTCCGTTCGGCAGCGATTCGCTGTCGCGACCCCAACGCCGGGCGATGGCGGCCGCGCTCTGCGCTTCGTCGCGGCGGTCACCCAGCTTCATCGCAGCAGAGAGTCGCACGCGCCAATCGTCGACGCTCTGCTGCGGCATCTCGGTGGCCCGCCGGGACAACTGCAGGGCGTCCTGAAACTTTCCCGCCTTCAAATTGAGCGACGCCGACAGCGCCAGCGCCGTGTGCTGAGCGGACGGGGCCAAAGCCGCAAATCCTGGATTTGAGATGACCGCAAACAGCTCCGCTTCGGCCTTCGGCAGGTCATTTTTGTCGGCAGAGTCGATCGCTGCACGCAGATGCTGTCTTGCCTCGTCGCTCGCATCATTGGCGAACACTGGAATGGCGAAAGCAATGATCAGCCACTTGCACCGCGCGCAGGAGCGCGAGGTCCTTGACATAAGCCTCCATGGTCATTTGTTGTTATTCGTCGAGCCGAAGTGTTGCAGATTCTAAAGCTCAGTGCCAACCGGCGGCCTCGGCCGGCGCCCCGGGCATGTCGGCCGCCGTATGATGGCCGCGGAACAACCTGCCCTTCTCCGCCAGCAGCACGAATAGCAAGCTCGCAAGCCCGCAGCCGAGCGATCCCACGGCAAGCGGTACCATGGTGCCGTTGAATTGCCGGCCGATGAGCGCGCCGACCAGCGCGCCGATCAACGTCGAGGCGAACCCTTGCAACGATGCTCCGACGCCGGCCACCGAGGCGACGGGATCCATCGCCATGGCGCCGAAATTGGAAATCGACAGGGCGAAACACGCCATGGTCGCAGACTGAAACGCGACGAATACCCACAATTGATCCAGTCCCATGACGGCGATGATGGAGTGCAGGCTGTTGATGCCGATATAGACCAGCAGCGCAGCGTGAGATATGCGCCGCATGCCCAAACGCTCGACGATGCGCGAGTTAAGATATGCCGCGACTCCCATGGTGGTCGCGCACAGAGCGAACATGGTCGGCATCAGGGTGGCCCGATGAAACACTTCGCCGAATATCTGCTGCACCATGCCGACATATGCCATGATTCCGCCGAACATCACGGACATCGCCAAGGTGTAGAAGACGGAACCGCGGTGCCCGAGCACCAGACGCAGGGCCTTGGCGATATGCGAGCGGTTTAAAGTAAGTCGATATTCGGGATGTAAGGTTTCCGGCAGCCGCAGCGCCACCCAGACCCACACCACCGCGGTGAATACGCCGCAGACGATGAATATCGAGCGCCACGATGCCACCCACAGGATGAGCTGACCCAAGCTCGGCGCGATGATCGGCACCGTCAGGAACACCATGAAGGTCAGCGACATGACGCGTGCCATATTGCGGCCCGAATACAGATCGCGAATCACCGAGCGGGCGACGACCACGCTGGCCGCCGCAAGTCCATGCACAAAGCGCCACGCCAAGAGCGCGTGAAAACTGCCCGCGAGACCCGACAACAGCGCCGCCACCACATACAAGCTCAATCCGCCCAGCAATATCCGGCGCCGACCGAAGCGGTCCGATATCAAGCCCCAAAACAGCTGCCCGCATCCCAATCCCGTCATATAGGCGGTGACGATCCACTGCACGTGATTTTCATTGGCGATGTGCAGCGCCTGAACGATCACCGGGAACGCCGGCAACATGGCGTCGATGGCAATGGCCTGGGTGGACATCATTGCCGCCGCCAGCACCACGAATTCCAGGAAGCCGATGTTCGCGGCCTCGCGCTTTTCCGACATCCTAGGGAGCCGCCGCTGGACTCGGGGGAGGCTTCCTGGCGATGCTGGTGGCCATGGTCACGATGGAGGCAAGATCCGACAAGTTGGCCGGCACCACCAGGGTGGTTCCGGTTTGCGCGAGTTTCCCGAACTGCTTCACGTATTCCTCGCCGATGCGCAGCTGCATGGCTTCGATGCCGCCGCGGTCGGAAAGCGCAATACCCACTTGCCGCAGCCCTTCCGCCGTTGCCGTAGCGACCGCCAGAATCGCCTGCGCCTGACCCTCGGCCTCGTTGATCTGCTGCTGCTTGTTGGCCTCGGACTGTTTGATCACCCGTTGCTTGTCGCCCTCGGCGGCGTTGATTTTGGCGTCGCGCTCGCCTACGGAAGTAAGCACCACGGCGCGTTTCTCGCGCTCGGCGCGCATCTGCTTCTCCATCGCCGACAGCACGTCCTTCGGCGGCGTGATGTTCTTGATTTCGTAGCGCAGCACCTTCACGCCCCAGGCGGCCGATGCCTTGTCGAGTTCGCTGACGACATTGGTGTTGATCTGGCCACGCGCTTCGAAGGTGCGGTCCAATTCGATCTTGCCGATTTCGCTGCGCAGAGTGGTCTGCGCGAGCTGCGAGATGGCAAAGCCGAAATTGGTGATGCCATAGGAGGCGAGGTGCGGATCGAGCACTTGCATGTACAGCACGGCATCGACGCCGACCTGCACATTGTCGCGCGTGATGCAGATTTGCTCGGCGATGTCGACGGCGATTTCCTTGAGACTGTGTTTGTAGGCCACCCGCTCGACGAATGGCACCAGGATGTGAAATCCCGCCTGCAGCGTGCGGCTGTACTTGCCGAGATATTCGATCACGAAGGCGCTTTGCTGAGGCACCACGGTGGCGGTCTTCGCCAACACGATCACCACAATCACCGCGATCACAATGAAGGCGTAGCTGAACGAAATATCCAAAGAAACTCTCCCGAGCTATTGCAAGGCCTTAGGCGTCGCCGTGCACGACCAGTGTCAATCCATCGACACGTTCAATTCGCGCCTTGGCGCCGGCGGCGATCGCCGCCCTGCCGCCGTTGGTCGCGCTCCACGAACCGCCGCGAAATTCCAGTCGGCAGCTCTCCCCCGGGGGCAAAGAGATGGGTAAGGTAACGATTTCGCCGGCGGGCCCGCTTTTTACCGCCGGCAGCCGGCCGCGCAGCCGTTCGTAAATGCGCCGCCGAAAAGTCAGCATGGAAGTTGCGGCGAGCGCGGCAAAGATCAACCATTGCAGCCACGCCGGCAGATTCACTCCGGCGAGCTGCAGCATGCCGACGACAAAGGCGCTGGCGCCGACGAACACCAGGTAGAACTGAGCATCGATGAACGCCAGCTCCGAACCCAAGAGTATGGCGCCGACCGCAATCCACGCCCACCACTGCATGATCGCTCCCGGCGGCTCGCGCCGCCTACCGTTTCATCGCGTCGAAGAAGTCCGCATTGGTCTTGGTGTCTTTCATCTTGTCGAGCAAAAACTCGATCGCCGCCAGCTCATCCATGGGATGCAGGAGCTTGCGCAGAATCCACATCTTGGATAGTTCCGAGGGCTCCGTGATCAGCTCTTCCTTGCGCGTGCCGGACCGGTTGATGTTGATCGACGGAAAGGTGCGCTTCTCGGAGATGCGGCGATCCAAATGGATTTCCGAATTGCCGGTGCCCTTGAATTCTTCGAAAATGACGTCGTCCATCTTCGAACCGGTGTCGACCAGCGCAGTGGCAAGAATCGTCAGACTTCCGCCCTCCTCGATGTTGCGCGCCGCGCCGAAGAAACGCTTCGGCCGCTGCAAGGCGTTGGCATCGACGCCGCCGGTCAGCACCTTGCCGGAACTCGGCACGACGGTGTTGTAGGCACGCGCCAAGCGTGTGATCGAATCGAGCAGAATGACCACGTCCTTCTTGTGCTCGACCAAGCGTTTGGCCTTCTCGATCACCATTTCGGCGACTTGCACGTGGCGGCTTGCCGGTTCGTCGAAGGTTGACGACACGACTTCGCCTTTCACGGTGCGTGCCATTTCGGTCACTTCCTCAGGCCGCTCATCGATCAACAAGACGATCAGGTACACCTCGGGATGATTGGCGGTGATCGCCGTCGCGATGTTCTGCAGCAGCATGGTCTTGCCGGCCTTGGGCGGCGAGACGATCAGGCCGCGCTGGCCTTTGCCGATGGGCGCGACCAGGTCAATGGCGCGAGCGGTCAAGTCCTCGGTTGAGCCGTTGCCCCGTTCGAGTTTCAAGCGCTCGGTGGGATGCAGCGGCGTCAAATTCTCGAACAGCACCTTGCCGCGCGAGCTCTCCGGTGAATCGAAATTGATCTCGCCGACTTTCAACAGCGCAAAGTAGCGCTCGCCGTCTTTCGGCGGACGGATCAAGCCGGAGATCGAATCGCCGGTACGTAAGTTGAAACGCCGAATTTGGCTCGGCGATACATAGATGTCGTCGGGACCGGCCAGGTAGCTCGAGTCGGACGAGCGCAGAAAGCCGAACCCGTCTTGCAGAATTTCGAGCACGCCGTCGCCGTAAATGTCCTCGCCCTTGCGGGCATGCGCCTTCAGCACACCGAAAATGATGTCTTGCTTGCGTGAGCGCCCCATGTTCTCGAGACCCATGGTCTCGGCCAGCTTGACAAGATCGCTGATCGGCCGTTTCTTGAGCTCGGTCAGATTCATCGAGCTGCGGCTGCGCGCGAGGTCGGTTGGCGCAATGATCTCTAGATCATCGCCGCCTTCCGGCAAATCGCCGTAATCTTCCTGGGGGGGACGTCCGCCGTTGGTGTTGCCGTTGCGGTTATCGTTGCGCGGTCCGCGATTCGAGCGGTTCGAACGACCGCCGCCGCCGCCGCCCTGGCCGCCACCTTGTTGGCCGCCCTGGCCGCCGCCGCGCGATTGGTTTCCTAGATAGCCTCTCACAGGTTGCTGTCCAGAAAGGCGGCGAGCTGTGATTTAGTGACTGCTCCCACTTTCTGGGCCTCCACGGTGCCGTTCTTGAAAAGAATTAATGTGGGGATGCCGCGAATATTGAATTTCGGCGGCGTCGCCGGATTGTCGTCGATATTGAGCTTCGCGATCCGGATCTTGTCTTTGTATTGATCGGCGATCTCATCGAGGATGGGTGCGATCATCTTGCAAGGTCCGCACCATTCAGCCCAAAAATCGAGCAATACGGGTTTATCGGACTTGAGGACGTCCTTGTCGAACGTCGCGTCGCTGGTGTGGACGATACTGGGGTTACTCACTGAAGGGTTAACTCCTTTTGGAGATTCATTAGTTGGGAGCGAGGGTTGTTTATTGGAAAAGTACAGCCCGAAGTTCACGCGAAGTGACGATGCGCGGCCGTTCGGGCACAATACAGCGGGTTTAGCGGTCTTGATTACCTTAAAAGGGTACCGATGATACGGTTGATGGGAGCGGATAGACCGGCTCCGGATTGGCTGTATTGTTAACCGGTCCCCATCATTTTGCAAGTTTCTGCAATCCTCAAAGAGAAAATGTCAGACGCCCATCTCAGTCAGCTCACGTTCGAATCCCTCAACATCGCCGAATCCTTGAAACGGGGCATTGCCGAGCTCGGCTATAGCCGTTGCACCCCGATTCAGGCACAAACGTTGCCGATCGCCCTGGCTGGGCGCGACGTCGCTGGTCAAGCGCAAACCGGAACCGGCAAGACGGCCGCATTCCTGATCGCGCTCTTCAACCGGCTGTTGACCGATACCCCGCCGCCCGGCGCGCCGCGCTCCAACGCGCCCCGCGCAATCGTCATCGCGCCGACCCGGGAACTTGCGGTACAGATTCACTCCGACGCATTGGGCATCGGCAAGTACACCGGTCTGAAGCTTGCCATCGTATTCGGCGGCGTCGATTACGAAAAGCAGCGCCGCACGCTCGAAGAGGGCGCCGACGTGTTGATCGGCACGCCCGGACGCATCATCGATTACTTCAAGCAGCACGTCTTCGATCTGCGCCACATCCAAGTCGCGGTGATGGATGAAGCGGACCGTATGTTCGATCTCGGATTTATCAAGGATATCCGCTTCATTTTGCGCCGCCTGCCGCATCCGACGCTGCGCCTGACCATGATGTTCTCGGCAACCTTGTCGCACCGGGTGATGGAACTCGCCTACGAGCACATGAACAATCCGGAGCTGATTCGCATCGAGCCCGACAAGATGACGGTCGATCGCGTGACGCAAGTGCTGTACTTTCCCTCCACGGAAGAGAAAATTCCGCTGTTGATGGGACTGCTCAGGCGCATCGACGCCCGCCGCACCATGGTGTTCGTCAACACCAAGCGCGTGGCCGAAGTGCTCGAACGCACCCTGACTGCGAACGGCTTCGTCGCGCAAGCGCTGTCGGGCGATGTGCCGCAGACCAAGCGCTTAAAAATGATGCGCGACTTTCACAACGGCGAGATCGCCGTGCTCATCGCCACCGATGTCGCCTCGCGCGGCCTGCACATCCCCGATGTCAGCCACGTATTCAATTTCGACCTGCCGAACGATGCGGAAGACTACGTGCATCGCATCGGCCGCACGGCGCGTGCCGGCGCGGAAGGCGATGCCATCAGCTTCGGCTGCGAGGAATATGCCATCTCGCTGCCGGACATCGAGCGCTACATCGGCCATCAGATTCCGCGCGCCTCCATCGATCCGGTGGACCTGGCCGTGGTCAAGGCGCCACCGCCGGCAGAATGGCGCGAACGTGCTCCGCGGCACGGCCAATCTCGCGGTGGTGGCAGCGGCGGCGGCAGCCGCTCCGGCGGCAGGCCGGGTGGTTCGGGCGGACGTTCCGGCGGCGGCCGAAGCTCAGGACCGCCGCGCCGCGGCCCTGCGCCGCATCAGACACCACGGCCCGACGCAGGTGCTTCCGGCGAAGCGCCGGCTCCAGGCCAGCAGGGAGACCCCTCGCGACGCCGGCGGCGGCGCGGCCGTGGCGGCCCGGCTCCGGCTACATAAGGTCCGACACCCGGTCGATCCCGACGAAGTCGCCGGTGGACTGCGCACCCCGCCCGGAATCGGGGTGGCGCACCGCACGCAGCCAGCCGATACCGTAATCGCGAGCCGCCTTCAGTACGCTCAGCGAGTCGTCGACGAATAAGGTCCGCTCGGGCTCGAATCGCACTTGCGCCTCGAGCAGCGGCCAAAACGCCGCATGTTCCTTTGGGTAGGAAAAGGGGTGCGAGGAGTGGCACGCATCGAAGTACTGGGTGAGCGCAACTTGCTGGTTCTTGATGGCCAGGATCTCGGGATGCGAATTGGTCACGAGCACGCTCCGCTTGCCGCTGGCCTTGAGCCTCAGCAGGAACTCGCGCGCACCGGGTAGGTAACCGATGCGCGCCAGCTCCTCGCGCTTGATGGCGCCGATATCCAATCCCAATTCCCGGGTCCAGTGCTCGATGCAGTACCACGGCAGCGTCCCCGCAACATCGCGAAATCTCGACGCGAGTTCCGCTTGCGCCTCCGCCAGCGGCATTGCATGGAGGGCGGCGTAGCGGCGCGGAATCAGCTCCAGCCAAAACCAGTTGTCGAAGCGCAAATCGAGCAAGGTGCCGTCCATGTCGAGCAGCACCGTGTCGATGGCCGACCAGTTGAGTACGGGCGAAGCATGCATCTGCGTATGATAGCAATCCATGCGAAATCTCAACGACCTGGGCCGCGGGCTCATGCCCATCGTCGAACGCGCCGGCGCGGCCATCATGCGCATCTACGATGCCGGCTTCACCGTGCAACGCAAAGAAGACAACTCCCCGCTCACGCAGGCGGATTTGGAATCACAGCGCGTCATCATCGAGGGACTGTCGGCGCTTACCCCCGACATCCCGATTCTCTCCGAGGAGTCGGCGCAGGCGCCGTGGAGCGAGCGGCAATCGTGGCGCGAGCTCTGGGTGGTCGATCCGCTCGACGGCACGCGCGAGTTCGTCAAACGCAATGGCGAGTTCACGGTCAACATCGCGCTGGTGCAGGATCACGAGCCGGTGCTGGGCGTGGTCGCCGCGCCGGCCTTAGGGTTGCTGTATTGGGGCGCTCGCGGGATCGGCGCATTCAGCCGCACTCGAGGAAGCCCGCAGGTCCCGATTCGGATCAGCGCGCCGCAAACACCGCTGCGAGTGGTCGGGAGCCGCTCACACGCAAGTGCGGAAACTCAAGTCTATCTGGCGCAGCTCAAGTCCCATGTGCTGCGCGGCATCGGCAGCTCGCTAAAATTCTGTCTCATCGCCTGCGGCGAGGCCGACCTGTATCCGCGGTTCGGACCGACCTCCGAATGGGACACCGCGGCCGGCCAGGCGTTGCTCGAGGCCGCCGGCGGCGAGGTCACGCGGCTCGATGGTCACCGGCTGCGCTACAACTGCCGCGAGAGCGTGATCAACGGCGACTTCCTGGCCTTTGGCGAGCCGAGCGTGCTGCCGCAACGCGCCTAGGCGTGTCCGACCGGCTCGCACAATTCCAACGTCGCGTCCAGCAACGTCGGAATGTCGAACACCACTTCCTGCTCCGCCATGGTCAATTTCGCGACGCCGGCCGCAGCGATCAGAGCTGCCGGCACGTGAATTTGGTCGCGTTTGGGATGTGTGGTCCAGGTGCTGACTCGCGCATCACCGAAGGCGCGATTGAGCGCGCTCCAGCGCAGCTGCGCGGCGCGCGCCAGCGGCGTGTCGCCGCCCCATTGGCGCTGCGCCAAGGCCATGGTCGTCTCCGGGGCCGTGGCGCCTTGCGGCGCTGCGGTCATTAATTGCTGCACGTACTTCACCATCTCGTGGGGGTCGACGCGCACCGTCAGATTCGGCTGTGGGTTGCTGTTCATAGGGTCTACATGGGGAGCCTCGGGCGAAAAACCAAGGCCGCGACCCCGCCGCGGTGCGGTAAGCTGCACCCCCATGAGCGAGGACCTTGTGCTGCTGGTTTTGGCCGCCGGCGCCTTGGCGGGTGGCTATCGCCTCTGGCAGACCTCGCTGGACGCGCGGGAGACCGCGAACCGCATCGCCAAGGACACCTGCTCGCGCTCCGTGGTGCAGTTCCTGGACGGAACCGTCGCCTTCGCCGGGTTTCGCTGGTCGCACGATGCGCGCGGCAAACGGCGGCTGCTGCGCACCTACACGTTCGATTACACCAGCGACGGCTTCGAACGCGCGCAGGGCTTCATCGTGCTCGCCGGGCTGCGGCTCGAGGCAGTCGGGCTTGCCGGCAACCCCTCGTGAACATCGACTTACACACACATTCCAATTGCTCCGACGGCACGCTCGCTCCGGCGGCGCTCGTGGCGCGTGCGGCCGCCGCCGGCATCGACGTCTTGGCGCTCACCGACCACGATACCGTGGCGGGCCTGGAGGAGGCCGAGCTGGGTGCCCGCGAGCACCATGTCCGCCTGGTCCCGGGCGTTGAAATCTCCGCGTCGTGGCGCGCCCAGGACATTCACGTTTTGGGACTTTGGATCGATCCTGCCGGCGCCGAATTTCGCCGCGCGCTCGACACCCAAAGCGACCGCCGGCATGCGCGCATGCGCAAGATCTGCCTGCGGCTGGAAAAAGCCGGTCTGCCGGGAATGGAACTGCTCGCGGCGGTGCAGTCGCACGCGGGCATTCCGACCCGCACGCACCTGGCGGACGCCCTGCTCGCCGGCGGCCACGTCGCCCGCACCGACGAGGCGTTTCGCAAGTACTTGGGCTCCGGCAAGGCTGCCTACGTCGCGGCCGAGTGGCCCGCGCTCGAGGCCATCGTCGGCTGGATCCGCGCCGCGGGCGGCATCGCCGCCCTCGCCCACCCCGCGCGCTACGCCTTGTCGGCCTCAGGCCGGCGCCGGCTGCTCACCGACTTCGCGGCCGCGGGCGGCGGCGCGCTCGAGGTCGTCACCGGCGCCAACGGCGCACAACATGTCGAGGGCAATGCGCTGCTCGCGGTGAAGCACGGACTCATGGGATCGGTCGGCTCGGATTTTCACAATCCCGCACATATTTGGAATCCGCTGGGCCGCTCCCTTAAGCTACCGGATTGCGTCGCCCCGGTGTGGCGCAACTACATAACTCAAGCAGCGACGCCGTGAGCGACGAAGAAAGCAACGTCAATACCGATTTATTCAAGAATATCGAACGTTTGCGCCAGCTGCGTATCGAGCACCGCGATCTCGACGACGTCATTTCACGCCTCAGCATGGATTTCAAAGTCGACGAAGTGCAAATGAAACGTCTCAAACGCCGCAAGCTGCTGCTGAAGGATCAAATCGCGCGCTTGGAGAGTCAGCTCATTCCGGACCTGAACGCTTGACTGAGCTAATGCAGCGCATCGCCGCGTTTTTCGACATTCTGTCGACGCGCAACGTGATGATCGAGATCGCGGCGGTCAGCCTGTGTTTGCTCGCCGGCTGGCTGGTCGGCGCCGCGCTCTACAGCCGCTATCGGCGGCGCCGGATCAAGGTGCCGATGGCCTTGAATTGGTCGTATTTCACGTCGCAAGGCAGCGTCGTCGCCTTACCCGCGATCCTGGCGCTGTTGCTGGTAGTCATGGCGCGAAATCTGCTTCACGAACATTACGACGTCACGGTGTTGGATGCGTCCGCGCACCTGATCGGCGCCTACGTCGCGGTGCGCGTGGTGGTGCTGCTGTTTGCCGCGAGTCTCGGCAATAAATCGTGGATGCATCACTGGGAAGGCCGGCTCACCTTGATTCTGTGGCTCGCGATCGCCGCCGAGTATCTGGGCTGGCTCGATCCGATCATCGCGACCCTCGACAGCATCGGCATGGCGGCCGGCAAGAGCCGCATCACCCTGTGGTCGGTGCTGAAGCTGTTGTTCACGCTGACCGTGTTCGTGCTGGTGGCGGCCTGGGTGAGCCGCTGGGTGGAACGGCGCTTAAAGAAGCTCAGCAACCTCGAGCCCTCGACGCGCATCGGCATTGCAAAATTCGCGAATGCGTTCCTGATCGGCTTGAGCATCCTGATGGGCCTGAACGCGGCCGGCGTCGATCTCACCGCGCTCACCGTCCTGACCGGCGCCATCGGCTTGGGATTGGGATTCGGCCTGCAGTCGATCGCGGCGAATTTCGTCTCGGGCTTCGTGCTGCTCATGGACCGCTCCATCAAGCCGGGAGACGTCATCAGCCTCTCGGGACAGAGCGGCACCAGCACCGAAAATTTCGGCTGGGTGCAGGAATTGCGCGGCCGCTATGTGGTGGTGCGCGATCGCGACGGCGTCGAAATGCTGGTGCCGAATCAGCAGCTGATTTCCAATGCGGTGATCAATTGGAGCTATACGGACCCGCGCATCCGCCTGAAATTACCGATCCGCGTGAGTTATCGCGACGATCCGGAACTGGCGCTGGCGATATTGCTCACCGCCTGCGAAGGGCAATCCCGGGTGCTGCGCGAGCCGGCGCCGGTTTCGCGCCTGATGCACTTCAGCGACTCAGGCATCGAACTGGAACTGCGCTTTTGGATCTCGGATCCGCAGGAAGGCGTCAACAATGTGCGCTCCGAAGTGAATCGCGCCATTTGGCGCTTGTTCAAAGCGCACAACATCACCATTCCGGTCGCGCAGCGTGAGATCGTGGTCAACAATTCACCATGGCCTTGAGCATCACGCCGGACATCGTCATCTCGGACGAAGAATTGGAGTGGAAATTCATCCGCTCCTCGGGTCCCGGGGGCCAGAACGTCAACAAAGTGGCGAGCGCGGCGCAATTGCGCTTCCTGCTGCCGCAAAATACTTCGCTGCCCGTCGCGGCGCGAAACCGCCTGCGCCGGATCGCCGGCCAGAAGCTCATCGACGACGGCAGCATTCTGTTCAAATCCGTGAGCGAACGCACCCAGGAAGGCAATCGCCGCGCCGCGCTCGAGCGGCTCGAAGCGATGATTCGCGCGGCGCTGATCGAACCGAAGATTCGTAAAAAGACGCGCCCGACCAAGGCGTCCAAGGAACGCCGCATCGAATCGAAGAAGCGCCGCGGCGCGACCAAGCAAGGGCGCGGCGCACACGGCTGGGATTGAGCGCCGCGGGCGCGGCTCATTGACCGAGCGTCACCTGCAGAATGCTGTGCTTGATTTGTTCGGAGAGCACGAGCTGGGCATCGGCGGCAACCGCGAGCAGCGGCTCGCCGAATTCGAGCCGGCTGTCGGCGGACACCTGAATCACGTTGCGGCGGCGTAACAGGTCGATGAAGTTGCGGAACAAGCTCTTGTCGAAGAACTCCGGTGAATTGAGGCCGTACAGCACCGCCATGCGCTGCGCCATGAGATAACACAGCTGCTCGAGGGCTTCCTGGGTGATGCTGCCGCTGCCCGCCTGCAGCAGTAAGGCGACCGCCAGGTAGTAGCGCTCCAAGGTTTGAATCGTGGCCTGCGCCAGCATCGAGAGGCGGATGGCGTCGAGCGAGGTCGACGCCGGCCGCTGCCACTCGCTACGGTCTTCATTGGAGCGCAGCAAATTGAGTCCCGCGAGCGCGTTGAGCAAGGTGTCGGCCACCGCAGCGGTCGATGCCTCGTCCCAACGTAGAAACAGCTCGGCGGCAATGTACGGATAAACCCGCCACACCAGGCGGTGGATATCCTCGGTGCGCATGCTGGCATTGCTGACAAAGCAGCAGGCGAGCAGCGAGGGCATGGCAAACAAATGCAGGATGTTGTTGCGATAGTACGTCGCGAGTACGGCATTATCGGCCGTCATGCGCATGATGTCGCCGAGCGCATGCGCCTGCCTCTCGAGCATGCCGAAGGCTTCTGCATAGCGGATCATTTGCACGCCGCTGTCCGCCGTCACCGTTACCCACGGACCGTAGGGCGCCGCGCGCAGCAGTTGCTGATACAACTCGACCTGGCGCACGAGATCAGCTTCAGGAAGCGCCTGGCGCGCGGTCGGCAGGATCGCCATGGCCACAAGGTTGATCGGCGTCACGGCCGCCGCCGCGTTGATCTCGATGTTGATGCGGGTGGCAAGATCGCCGATCGCCTCACCGACCCAGGCGGGCCGCGATTCGGCGGATTGCGCCGCTTCGCGCCGCCAGTCGGGATTGTGCCGGGACAACAACTCATCGAGTGCGATGGGCTGGCCGAGATTGACGTGCACCTTGCCGAGCTTGCTGCGCAGTACCGACACGACCGCTTTCAGCAAACCGATCACGCTCTCTTTTTCTTTGGGCGCGCCGGACAGCTCGCCGATGTAGGTACGGCCCTCGACGATGCGTTCGTAACCGAAATACACCGGCATGAACACCACCGGGCGCTTCGGATCGTGCAAAAACGCGCGCACCGTCATCGACAGCATACCGGTGCGCGGCGTGAGCAGCCGGCCGGTGCGGCTGCGGCCGCCTTCGATGAAATATTCGAGCGCATGGCCGCGCGCCATCATGATCCCCAGATATTTGGCGAACACCGCGGCGTACAAGGCGTCGCCCTTGAACGTGCGACGCAGAAAAAAAGCGCCTCCCTTGCGAAGGTAGCGTCCGATCACCGGCAAATTGAGATTCACGCCCGCCGCGACGTGCGGCACCGCAAAGCCCTTGCGGTAAATCACATAGGAGAGCAGCAAATAGTCCATGTGACTGCGATGGCAGGGCACATAGATGATCTCGGCGCCGTCGCCGGCCTCATTGAGGTTTTCGACGTGCTCGAAATCCACGCCGTCGTAGAGCCGATTCCACAGCCAGCCGAGCACTACCGACATGAAGCGCACGAAGACTTGACTGTAATTGGCGGCGATTTCCACCGCATATTTGCGGGCCGCAAGCAACCCGAGGCGGCGCGGCGAACCGCCGCGCCGTGGCGCGTTGCGTGATTGCATTTCGCGGCGCACGGCGTTGCGCACATCCTCGGTTTTGAGCAGTTGCGTGACCAAGGTGCGGCGATGTGACAGGTCCGGCCCGATGGTCGAGGCGCGCTGCGCGCGCAGGCTGCTGCGCAAGGTGCGCAGCAGCCAGCGTACGCTGCGCTGTTCATCCATCGCGTCCTGCAATGCATCCCGCAGCCGCACCGGATCGCCGAAATGCACCAGTGTATTGCGGCCGTTGACGAGCACGTTGAGCGCCTTGCGAAAGCGCCCGATCAGCACCCAATTCTCGGCAAACAGCAGGCGCCAGAGGCTGGCCTCCTTGTGCGGCGCCCGCCCCCAAAAGATGGCGACCGGCACGAGATCGACATCGACTTCCGGATGCGCGGCGGCGGCGGCGACGAGTTGTACCAGGTAGCGCGGTGCACGCACCGCACGGCGCGGCGCGAATAGACCTGCCGGACGTATCAGTTCAAAATAGGCCCGATCGGCGCGCCGCGGGCCGATGAGCAGCCGACGTTCGGGGCGCGGTAATCCCAACTTCGCGCACACCAGGCTCAACACCGCGGAATCGGTGTGGCTCTCCCGCTCGAGGACGTAGCAAACGGGTCGCGGGCTGGCGGCAATGGCGGCCGCGGCGTCATCCGGCTTGATGGTGACCCGCACCCATAGGCTCAAAGTCTTGCGGACGGCCCAATGCCACGCCCGCCTCACGGCATCAACCGGATTCAGTGGTACAGCTCATGAACAAACGGACCGTGACATTGTCAAAATCCACAATACCCATGTGCACCTCGGAACTGCGGTCAGGCCGAAGTGTACAATCGTTCCGGACTTGCAGTCACTCGGAGTTCGTGCATGTTTCGTATCGCATTGCTGATGATGCTCGCCGCAAGCCCGTTCGCGGCCAAAGCGGTCGACATCGAAACCGCGGCAAGAATCTACCAGGACGCGGATATCCGCGAACAAGTGCGCGCCTCTCTCGGCACCATGCCGGCGCATATCCGGCAACTCTTCTCGGCCGATACTTCGGCGCAGCTTTCCGCTCAGCAGCTCGAACTCGTGACCGCAGCCGCCAAGCGCGGCTTTCGCATCGACGTCTTCGAAGCGCCTGCGCTGAGTGCGCTCGCCACCAACTTGGATCCCGAGACGGTGAAGAAAACCGATTCTTTCTTGATGAGCCCCGTCGGCCGCCGTATGGTCGCCGCGGATAGCGCGACGGCGGCGCTCGAGGAAGCCAAGATCGACAGCATCATGAATGGCAAATTGACTGCGCCATCGAATCCGCGGCGCGATGCCTTGTTCGACAAGTTGGAAGTGGCTTCGCGCTCCACCGAATCCACCGTGCAAATTTTCCTCGGCATGGGCCAGGCGGTCGCCATCGGCACCGCGGTGGGATCAGGCCGGGATCCCGCCGCCGTTGCCGAGAGCGCACGCAAATCCGGCGAAGACAGCCGCCAAGCCATGGAGCAGAACATGCGCGAGCCGCTGCGCCGCTACATGGCCTACAGCTATCGCGATCTGAGCGACGCCGATCTTAAGCACGTGCTGCAGTTTCTGGAGTCGCCGCCGGGCAAGCAATATGTGGCGGCCTATATTGCCTCGCTCGGCGCGGGATTCGATGCCATGGGCAAGCGCTGCGGCGAGCAACTGGGGGAGAGCCTGCGCGAATTGGCCCAGGCACAGATCGATGTGCCCTCGGTCGGCGCGCCGCCCTCGATCGCGGCCCCCGCCCGCAGTCAGTAGCCGTTCAAGTCCGCAAGAGATCGCTCAGCAGCCGGCAGATCGCGTCGATCTGATCCTCGAGCCGATGGTCCGAATTGAGCACATGCAGCGCGGCCTCGTGCTCGCGCGCCCAGCGGATACTGTTCTCGACCGGTACGATCTCGTCATGCCAGCCATGCACGATCACGGTGGGACAGCTCACTTCCTGCGGCGTGTACTCCTCGTAGCCCGCCATGTAGAAGGCCGGCGCCAGCAAGTACAGCCCTTTGGGCTTCAGGCGGCTCGCGGCGGCGGCTGATACGTGGCCGCCCATGCTCGATCCGACGAGCACCAACGGGCCTTTGAGCTCATCGCCGGTGGCGATGAGCTTGGCGACTCGCGCGCCCGGGTCGTCCATCCCACGATAATCCACGGACTCGACCGCCATTCCGAGCTCGCGCACCACCGCCGCCATGGCGGTAATCTTCGAACCCCAGGGACCGCTCTCCTTGCCGTGCGAAAACACCACCGTCGTCATTGCTCATACCCTGAGAGGCTGCGGGCGAGACTCTCGACCCAGTCCAATTCGGCCGGGCTGTAGTTCGCGGCGTTCAGTTGATTCAAGCTGACCGGCACCACTCGGCTGCCTGAGGCCGCATGCACGATGCGAAAACTGTGAAAGCCGTGGGTCGCGCGGGCAGCGAAGCCCACGACCAAGTGAAATTCGCTGCGCTGATCGCAGACCACGTAAAAGGCGTCTTGCATGCGGCGCGAGCCGAACGCCTGCTCCTCGTAAAGGCCTTCGAGGAAGCTGCGCACTTGGGCGGACACCATTTCCGCCGTTTCGAGATGTGGGCGAACCAACGCCACCCAACGGGTGCCGCGTTCGATGCTGTTGACGATGAACAGCGCCAGCCGGCGCGCCGCGAGGTACTGCCAATCGGCACAGGCGGCTTTGCCGCCGGCGAGCGTTCGCGGCGCGACGCCGATGCGCGCGGCCGAGCGTCCCGCGAGGATGGTGTTGACGCCGAGCGCGGCGAGGCGAATGCGGCGGTCTTCGGAAACCAGGCAGGCAGGCCGGTAGCCGGGACGCAGCACGGCTTCGTCGCTTCTCGTCGGATTCCACACGGCAGCGGCGTCATCGCCGCGCGCCAACATCCCGGCGACCGCGCCACAGGGCGCAAACGACTCGAAATGGCCGCGCAGCTTGTCGTGCGCCAGCACCCGCGGAAAGTACATCAGTGCATTCTCGTCGGAGAAATTCCACTCGCGCATACCGCGCAGCGCCTCGTCCGCGGTGTGCCAATGCGACGGCGGGTCGACGATCAGGAGGGCGCGCCGCTCTTTGCAATAGCGGGCGCCGACCAACATCGCGATCGGCCCTAAGTCTTGATCGCGCGACAGGGGAGGCAGGCAGAGGAAATTGAAATACTCGGCGCCCGACAGCGCAAACAGGCCGGTCCGGTCGGCGGCGCGGCCGACGATGTCGTAGTCGGTGAGCGGTGCGCCGTCATCGCCGTCGGAACTCGAATTGACGTAGCCGCTCGCCTGGCCGCTTAACGCATCCAACGTTCGATCGGGCCGCTGCGCCGGGAGTTCGCCCTCCACTTGCACCAGCTCCGACCCCGACAGGGCCCGCGGCACATAGTGCGCGGACGCGGGCTCGAGCGACAGCTTGCGGAATATCTCTTGATCTTCCACCTGGGCCGTTCCCTGGGTGCGCACCCGCTGCACCGTGAGATTGAACATGCTGGTGGCCTGTGCGGCGACGTTGTCGTAGTCGACGCTGGCGCGCAGAAATTCCCGGGTGCCGGGCCGAACCGCCCGCAGACGCAGCATCTCTGCTCCGGCTCGCAAGCTTAAAGTGGCCGACCGTGCCCCGTTGACCACGCGCACGATGAGCGCTTCACGGCCGCCGTTATCGAAGAAATGCTCGACGGCATAGCCCAATGGGCTCGGTTGCCACAGGCCGCCGAATACGTGCGTGAATTCGCTGAAGCTGGTGACGAGTACCGGACTATTTACCGGTCCGCGCAGCGTGCGGCCGACGAACGCGGTGCGCGCAGTGCCGAGCCGCGAAATTGTTTGATCAGGGCCGCGTTCTTCCTCGACCTGGATTCCCGGATTGCTCGGCGTCACGCGGCGGACTTTATCACAACGAGAATAGCGCGACATCGCGGCGCTTCATCACGGGCACGAGCAACATCCCGCAGAGAAAGCCGCCGATGTGTGCACGAAACGCAACGCCGGCGCCGCCGTCCGCGACCTGCAAGTCGCTGATCAATTGGACGGCGAACCAGAGGAGCAGCAGCAGCATTGCGGGAATCCGCAAAGTCGTAAAGAAGAACGGCAGCAGCACCAGCGTCAACACCCGGGCGCGCGGAAACAACAAGAGGTAGGCGCCAAGCACGCCGGAGATCGCGCCGCTGGCGCCGATGATGGGATACGGTGAATTCGGGTTCGACAACGCCTGCGCGAACACCGCGGCCACGCCGCATACACAATAGAACACGAGGAAGCGCGGATGCCCCATGGCATCCTCGACGTTGTCGCCGTAAATCCATAGGAACAGCATGTTGCCGAGCAGGTGCATCCAGCCGCCGTGTAGAAACATCGACGTCAATGGCGTGGCGAAGCGCGGAATCCACTGTAAATCGGCCGGCAAGCGCGCATCCGTGAGCAATACCGCCGGAATCGCACCGAGCGCCGCCAGCGCGCGCCGGCTCGACAGAGTATCCAAGGACCATTGCCACAAGAACACGGCGCAGCAGCCGGCGATCAAGGCTATCGTCACCCACGGTTTGAGCGCGGAGGGCGAATCATCCTTGAGCGGAATCATGCTCGCTGTCGCGCAGCGGCGCTTCGGCGCGCGCTTGCTCTTCGAGCCGAGCCTGTTCCGCCTCGGCTTTTTTTCGCGCGATCTCCTCGAGCATCACCTTCATCCACTCGCTGCTCACTGCGCTTCTTCCGCGGCATTGGGATTGACGATGGCGTCGATTTGGGTCTGGGTGTCCGGGTGGTAGCCAGGGCGCGCCTTGGTCAACACCCGCTTCGCGAACGCGCTGCCGGACGGCGTCTGCATGAGATCGGTATATAGCGGCGCGATCAGCTTGCCGCGGCCGATGGTCTTGAGATAGTCCTCGAGGCGCGCGAAACCCGGTTGATAATTGCTTTGGATGACGAGCTCAAGCCAGCTAAATTCGATCTCGTCATTGTGGCTTTGCGTAAAGCCGTAGGCCTGGTCGAGGTCGGCGAGTTGCTTGGCGCTCAATGCGGCGGGCATGTTACTCAGGAAGTACTGCCACTGCTGGCTCACCCAATCGAGCCCGAACTTCTTGGCCGCGAGCTTGCCGGCGAGCCAGGCGGTGCGCGCTTCATCCACCGGTTGAAAGGCGCTCGAAACCGGCAACACCGCATCCGCCGGGATGCCCGGGCCGGTTTCCCAGGCGAGCACTTGTTCATGGCTGACGATCCCTGGGAACCGCTCCAGCAGATTGTCGCTGAGATAGCTCGTGAACTGCTCGGTGGTGATGCTCTTGAACGCGAAATGATCGAAATAGGCCCGTAAAAATGCGTCGAAGCGCTCGCGCCCGAATTTCGCGTCCAGGTAATTCAAGAACAGGCGGCCTTTCTCATATGGCACGCTGCTAAATGCAAGGCTCGGGTCGCGCTCGCGCAAGTCGATGAGGAGCGCCTGATCCGCAGGCTTGAGACGCGCCAGATCCTTACGCAGCGCCTGCAAGCCCAACACCTCCTCCATGGCGGCGCGCTCCGCGCCATAGACTTGGGTCACGATGCGGCTCTGCAAATAATTGGTGAACCCCTCGTTTAGCCACACATCGCGCCAGGTTGCGTTGGTGACGAGATTTCCCGACCAGGAATGCGCCAATTCGTGGGCGATCACCGAGGTTAGGCTCTTGTCGCCGGCGATCACCGTCGGCGTGATGAACGATAGCCGCGGATTCTCCATCCCGCCCACCGGAAAACTCGGCGGCATCACCAGGATATCGTAGCGCGCCCAGCGGTACGCGCCGAATAATTTCTCACTGGCCGCGATCATGGCCTCGGTGTCGGCGAATTCCTTGGCGGCGGCTTTGAGCGCAGGCTTCTCGGCATACACACCGGTGCGCGGCCCGGTCTCCTTGAATTCGATGTCGCCGACCGCGAGCGCAATCAAGTACGACGGAATCGCCTGCGGCATGACGAACGAATATTCGCCCTTGTGCTTGACGTTCGGATCGTTCTCCGCGCTCATCACCGCGAACACGCCGGAGTCGGTGTGAATCTTGGCCTTGTAGGTGGCGCGTACCTGCGGCGTATCCTGCAGCGGAATCCAAGTGCGCGTGCCGATCGGCTCGGATTGAGTGTAGAGAAACGCCTTGTGCCGGCCGGCGGTCTGCTTCGAGGTCAGCCATTGCAAGGCACTCGCGGTCGGCTGCGTCTCGTAGTCGATCCTTATCGATTCGACGGTCTTGCGATTCGGCGGCAGCTCGATCACCAACGCGCTGCCCAAAATCGGATCCGGCTTCTCCATGTGGAACGGCCGGCTCACCCAGATGGTTTGATTCTTCGAGGTGGCGCCGAGTACGTCGCTCGACTTCTGGCTCACGTCGTTGACCGTCAAGTCCTTGGTGTCGAGCACCAGCTGCGTGGCGCGCGGATCGAGGCGCTTGAACTCGAGCGCCACGATGCCGCTGATCACTTTGGCGTCGAGGTCAATCCGCAAATCCAGCTCGACGTGCGTCACCCGGAACTGATCGATGTTCGCGAACGAGTGATAGTCGACAACCGGGTCGGGAGGGGCCGGATCGGCGGCGGCTGCCGGCAGCGCCCAGGCGACAACCAGCGCGGCGAATCCGAAGCGCAGCGCGCAGCGAGCCATCAATGATCGACAGCTTGAGTTTGCGTTGCCGGAGGAGCTTCGGTGCGGCCGCCCAATAATTCCTTGAAGGTTTTTTCGTCCACTAAAAGTCCGGTCTTGCCGTCCCAGTTGGAGCCGGCGGGCAGGGTATTCTCGACCAACAGGGAATTGCCGAGCACGTCGTCGATCCCGCCGAGTTCGCCGGTGACGGGCACCGGCACGGCGCGCGGCGAGTGCGCCAAATCGCCGACCCGCTGCCAATCGATCTCGTTGTCGTGCTCGGCGATTTTTTTCTGCAACTTCGGGTTCAGGAGCTTCGCCAGCAGCTGCTTGCGATTCTTGCTCCAATCGCGCGAGTCGTCCTCCATCACGGTATACGCCTGCATATACAGCGTGCCGTCGCGCCAGCCGAAGATATACGGCTGATTCACCACCGTCACCTTGGTGCCGATGGGAATCATGTCGTAGAACACCGCAATGTCTTCGGGATACAGGCGCATGCAGCCATGGCTCGAGCGCATGCCGACGCCGTAGGGCTTGTTGGTGCCGTGGATGAGATAGCTCGGCCATGCCAATCGAAACTCGTACTGGCCGAGCGGGTTGTCGGGACCGGCAGGCACTTGAGCCGGCAGCGTCTCGCCATCCTCGGCATGTTCATTGCGCACCGACTTCGGCACCACCCACACCGGGTCCTTCTGCCGGGCGACGATCTTGGTCGTGCCCTCGGGAGTCTTCCAGCCCACCTTGCCGATGCCGATCGGGTGGGTGAAGACGACCTGCGGCTCGTCTTTCTTATGCGGCGGATAGTAGAAAATGCGCATCGCCGCGACATTCACCACCACGCCTTCGTGCGGCGCCGCCGGCAGAATGAACTGCGTCGGAACGATGACCTCGCGGCCGACGCCGGGCAGCCACGGGTCGACCCCGGGATTCGCTGTGAGCATCTCCTCGTAGCCCACGTCGAAGCGCCGGGCAATGTCCGGCAAGGTGTCTTCCTTGCCGACGGTGACCTTTTGGACATAACCCACGATATCCGTGCCCGCATCGACAAAGGCGCGGTGGGTGGAATTGGGCTTGGGTAGCTCCGGGGCGGCTGGCGGCAGTTGCCGCACCACCGGCGGCGGGGGCGGCGGCTTGGGCCGAAACAACGTACAACCGCCGGCCACGAGCAGGCCGACGCAAACGGCAATCCTTAACGTCTTCATCAGTGTCTATCTACAGCAAAGTCGGCCGATCAGGCAATTGGTTATGAGATGGCGACACAGGCTTTAAGTTCGGAGGAAAATGCCGTGTCAGCAGCGCGCCGATTGCCTCGACGCCGGCAATCGAGCCCGCTTCGAACCGCCCCGCGCGGAAATGCTCCTCCATCAGCCGGCACACGGCCTCCCACTCCTGACTGCTGACCCTGCCGAGAAAGCCGCGATCGGCGACGATTTCCACCTTGCGGTCCGCCAGCAGCAAGTAGATCAAAACCCCGTTGTTGTGTTCGGTGTCCCAGACACGAAGGTTGGCGAACACCTCCAGCGCTCGGGTACGCGGCGCGATGCCGTTCAATACGCGCAGCGGCGGCATCGCCGTCTCGATGGCAAAGCGAATCTCGCCGGCATGGCTGGTTTCGGCCGAGCCGATCGCCTTTTCGATGGCATCGAGAGTCGCGCTCGGAAACAGCATCCGGGTGCGCCAATGGCCGGTGGTCGAGTGACGAAGGAAGCGCGCGACTTCCACTACCAGCTTCCCGAGGCGCCGCCGCCTGCGCCAGAGCCACCGCCGCCGCTGAACCCTCCGCCCCCGCCGCCGCCAAATCCCCCGCCGAAACCACCGCCGCCGAAGCCCCCGCCCCAGCCGCTGCCGGCGGACCATCCTCGCGAGGTCGATCCGGCCAGCAGAGAGAACATGAACGCGACCAGCCCCGCGCCAATGCCGATCGGCAGGAAGTGACTCAGCAGCCAGGCGAGGCCGCCGGTCAACCCGCCGGTCGCCATCGAGCCGAACAATCGGCCGAGGACCGCGCGCAGCACGCCTCCGGCGACGAACACCACCACCAACAACAG
>Ga0302320_10002898_pt1 | contig 40097 bp, 36 predicted proteins | sample Bog_T0_3_FD_202130 | JGI IMG/M metagenome (GOLD analysis project Ga0302320, IMG submission 202130) | Peat permafrost microbial communities from Stordalen Mire near Abisko, Sweden - Bog_T0_3 | ecosystem: Environmental > Terrestrial > Soil > Wetlands > Peat | place: Sweden: Abisko, Stordalen Mire... | reverse complement strand
CCGGCCTGACGGGTCTCGATGGCCTGTTGGCGGATCTGGGCGTGAGCCGTTTTCAACTGACGGACCCCGATCGCGGTTTTTCGTTTCTGTCGGAAGGGCCCCTGGATATGCGCATGGATCAGACCCGTGGCGCGCCCGTGGCCGATCTGATAAACCACTGTGCCGAGAAGGCAATTGCCGACTGGCTCCACCAGCTCGGCGAAGAAAGGAGGGCGCGGAAGATAGCCAGAGCAATCGTTCGGGCGCGGCCCATTCGGAGCACACTGCACCTGGCGGGTGTAGTGGAACGGGCCGTACCCCGGACGGGTCCCATCCACCCGGCCACACGCACGTTTCAGGCTTTGAGGATGGTGGTCAATCGGGAACAGGAAGAATTGGATGCTTTACTCGAAGCCGCGCCGCGCATGGTGCGCCCGGGCGGCCGCATCGTCATCATCTCCTTTCACTCGGGAGAGGACCGCAAGGTCAAAGAGAAATTCCGCGAACTGGCGCGATCGGGGGAGGGAATTATCCTCACTAAAAAACCCATCGTTCCCAGTGAGCAAGAGGTCCGGGAGAATCCGCCGTCCAGGAGCGCAAAACTCCGGGCGCTGGAAATAGCTGGGCAGGTTGTCAACCTTCGGAGGGTTGGTAACCCGCCAAAATTAACCAGAGGTAGCGAGGAAATATAAAGCGATGGCCACGCTGGCAACATTCTTTAAACGGAGCGACGCGGTTGCGGTGAGTGCGGATCGCACCACCAGAGTTCGGGCGCAGTCCGATCCTTTCAGGCTGCGGGCACTGCCCAACGACGACGTTTATTTCTATTCCAAACGCATCGACAACTCGCGTGTCGTTCGTCAGGCCGACCCCGCGGCGCGCGGCGAATGCTGGTCGGCGGTTGGCGCGGCCGGCATGCTCCTGATGCTCGGCGCCAGCATCATCGCACCTCACGTGGCATCCGTCCTCGCGGGTTACAAGCTCGAAAGTCTCAAAGCCGAGCGCCAGACGCTCATCGATCAAAAGCGTGAGCTCGATGTCCGCGAAGCCGGTCTGCTGAGCCCGGAACGCCTTAACGATCTGGCTAAAGCGCGCAACCTCACGAGCCCGGCGGCGGATCAGATCATCCACCTCGACAACCCATCGGCCGACGGTACGTTTGCCAAAAACCAGGCGCCTCCAGCCGCCGGCGGGCCAAATAAAGCCGTCGGCGGCCAATAAAAGGAGCCACCCCTTGGAAATCAGCGGTCGGCCGGGTTCAGTCGCGGGCGCGGTCAACCGTCTCACCGTGTTGGCCGCGGTTTTGTTTTTGTGGGGGATCGGCATATTCGCCCGGCTCGTCTCCCTGCAGATCGTGCAGCATGCGAAGTATTCCGCCATCGCCCGCTCGCAGCAGGAACACGAAGTCGAAATCCCGGCGCCGCGCGGTTCCATCTTCGACCGCAACGGCCAGCCCCTCGCGCTCAGCGTGCCGGTCGATTCCGTCTCAGTCAATCCGCTGCAGATCTCCGATCTCAAAGTCGCCACCGAAGTGCTCGGCAACATCCTCCATCTCGATCAGCAGGTCCTCTACACGCGGCTTGCCTGGGCGCGCGAGAATCACAAAGGCTTCATGTGGGTCAAGCGCCGCATGGACCCGTTTGAGACCGATCGCCTCAAGGCCCTGCACCTCGAATGGGTAACTTTCCGCACCGAAAGTCAGCGTCATTATCCCAACGGCCAGACGGCATCGCACGTGCTCGGATCCGTATTCAAGGATGAAGAAGGCGCCGCCGGTATCGAGAGAACGCTCGATGCCGCTCTCAAAGGTCACGACGGCGCCGAGCATCAGGTGATGGATGTGAAGCGGCGCGGCATCGAATCGCGCGTCGATTCGGCGGTGCAGGCGGGTACGCCGCTCACCCTGACCATTGACGAACGCATGCAGTACGTAGCCGAGCGCGAGCTCAAAGCCGGCGTCGAAGCGAAACACGCGCGGAGCGGCACCGCCATCGTGATGGATCCCTACACCGGAGAGATCCTCGCCCTCGCCAACTACCCGACCTTCGATCCCAACAAGCCGCCCGTCCCGCAGGACGATCCGATGTCGCGCTTCAACCTCGGCGTCTCCGTGCCCTTCGAGCCCGGTTCGATTTTTAAAGTAGTGACTCTCTCGGCGGCGCTTGAAACCACCGATCTGCGGCCCGAGTCGCTCATCAATACCGGTGGCGGCACCCTCGTCCTGCCCGGCCGCGTCATCCACGAATCACACCACGGCTTCGGCACTATCACTATGCAGCAGGTGCTCGAGAAGTCTTCGAACATCGGCGCTATTATGATCGGCACCCGCGTCGGACGCGAGAAAATGTACGAATACGCGCGGCGCTTGGGCTTTGGCCAGAAGACCGGCGTAACGCTGCCCGCCGAATCGACCGGATTGCTGCGGCCCCTCAGCCGCTGGGGCACCACTTCACTGGCGTCGATTTCCATGGGTCAGGAAGTCTCCACCACCTCTGTCCAACTGGCGCGCCTTTGTTCGGTGATCGCCAACGGAGGCATGCTGGTGAAGCCGAAAATCATTCTGCGCCGCGGCGATAAACTTGAGCCAACCGAACCCCCGGTGCGCGTCCTCAAACCGGAAACCGTGATGACCATGCGCATGATGATGGAAGGCGTGGTGCTCCGCGGCACGGCCCACCTGACCGCGCGTCTCGATGGCTACACCTCGGCCGGAAAGACGGGCACGGCACAGATCTTCGACACCAAAACCCACCACTACACGCACCTCTATAACGCGTCGTTCATGGGCTTCACCCCGGTGACTAATCCGCGTCTCGTGATTCTGGTCACCGTCAACGGCACGGCTGGCGATGCCGGCATGGGCGCGGCGGCGGCGGCGCCGGTTTTCAAAACCATCGCGACAGAAGCGCTGCGCATGCTCGATGTTCCCAAAGATATTCCGCAGGAATTGGTGGCCGCTACCAAGCCCGCCAAGCCTGAAAAGCCGGTTGACGACGATGTCTCGATTGCCGATCTCGGCGGCCCCAGCATTATGGATGAAGATCCCAGCGTGAAGCAGTTACTGGCCGACCAGATGAGGCCCCCTGCCCACGCGGATGAAGATCAGGACGAAATTCCTCCAGCCCCGGCGACGGCCCCGGCTCCGGTATTGTTCGCTGGTCCCGTAGTCCCCGATTTTCGCGGCAAGTCGCTGCGGGACGTGATGGAGACGGCTTCTTCCGACGGCATTGAAGTGATGATAGAAGGCAGCGGTCTGGCGCGCGCGCAGTTGCCCTTGCCCGGTCAGCCCCTGCGGCGTGGAGAAAGAATCAGGATCGTTTTCGCGCGCTGACATATGACGTTGAGCGAAGTGCTGGCGGGAATACCGGTGCTGTCCGAACTGCCGCCGGAGCTTGCTCATCAGGAAGTCAAAGGCCTCGAATATGATTCGCGCCGTGTCCTCCCGGGATATCTGTTCTTTGCTTTTCCCGGCGCTCGCGTGGATGGCGGCGAGTTTGCCGCCGATGCCCTGAGCCGGGGGGCCATCGCCGTCGTTTCCGAGAAAGCCAGTGAAGCTTCTGTGCCCGGTTGGATCCAGGTAGAACACGGTCGCCACGCTTTGGCCCTGGCTGCGCGTACATTCTATGGAAAGCTCGACAACAAGCTATCCCTGACCGGCATCACCGGCACCAACGGTAAAACCACTACCAGCTATCTGATCGATTCGATTTTGCGAGCCGCGGGGAACACCACGGCACTGATAGGAACCATCGAGTACCACCTGGGATCCCGCGTCTTGCCGGCGGCCAACACCACGCCGGAATCGCTCGATCTGCACCGCCTCTTTGCCGAGCTCGATCAAATGGGCGGAACCCACGCCACCATGGAGATCTCGTCGCACGCCCTGGCGCTCGGCCGTGTCTACGGCCTCGAATTCCTTACAGCGGTTTTCACCAACCTGACGCGCGATCACCTCGATTTCCACGGCACCATGGAGCAGTACTTCGCCGCCAAGCAGTTGCTCTTCGCGGGCTCGGGCGGTCCGCCGCCGCAATATTCGGTGATCAACCGCGACGACGAATGGGGGCGCAAAATACTCGGCGCCGGCAGCATCTCCGAAGTGCTCTGGTATGGGCTGCGGCCGGACTCCATGGTGCGCGCGCGACACATTCATTCCGGTCTGAACGGTCTGCGCTTCGAGGTCGCTTACGGCAAAGAGAAGTTCGAAATTCGCTCGCCTCTGATCGGAAAAATCAATGTCTACAACATCCTCGCGGCCTGCTGCGCCGGGATGACTTACCAGCTTCCTCCCGACGTGATTGAACGTGGAATCGCCGCCTGTCAGGGCGTACCGGGAAGATTCGAGCGTGTGGACGAAGGCCAGCCTTTTGCCGTGGTGGTGGATTATTCTCACACCGACGACGCCCTGAAGAATGCCATCGTAGTCGCGCGCTCGCTCGAGCCGACGCGCCTGATCACGGTGTTCGGCTGCGGTGGAGATCGCGATCGAACCAAGCGTCCCATCATGGGCCAGGTGGCGGGCGAAGGCAGCGATCTGGTGATCGTCACCAGCGATAATCCGCGGACCGAAGACCCGCTGCAAATCATTAACGATGTAATGGTCGGAGTGCGGCGAACCGATCGCCGTGCCATCGTGGAACCAGACCGCGCGGCGGCCATTCGCAAGGCCATTGAAGAAGCGCACGCGGGCGACATCGTGCTGTTGGCTGGTAAAGGCCACGAGACATATCAGATCTTTAAAGACGCCACCATTCATTTCGACGATCGTGAAGCAGCCCGAGAGATTCTGCGCACCTTCGGCTTCCGGAGGAAGCCATGAGTACGGAAAATCGTCGGTTCGACGTGGGGCAGGATGGTAACCTGCGGCGGATTGGTACTCCGCCTCCGCGAGTGGGCACAGAAGGCGGCCGGACACTGGCGTGGGCACCGTCGAAAAACGCGTCTCCCGGCTCCAGAACCCTTTTGCACGCCAGGGATGGCCGATTGCCAATCGGCCGCAGGTTACCAACCTGCCCCACGTGGATCCGGCGTTTTTCATCGGGCCGGAGGCCCATAGGGGCAGATCGGAAATCTGCCCCACCTAGCACAGGGGAGCGCTCATGACCCTCTCCGTAATCGGCATCGCCGAAATAATCGGAGCGGCTCCTCCCAACTCCGATACCACGGTCTCCGGCTGGAGCATCGACTCCCGCACCCTGAATCCAGGCGATTGCTTCATAGCCCTGCGCGGAGCCACGCACGATGGCCACGACTACGTCGCGCAGGTATTCGAACGCGGGGCGAAGGTAGCCATTGTCGAGCAGGCTTCGGACACTCGAGGCCTGCAGCTATGCGTGCCGGACACCACCATCGCTCTCGAAAAACTAGGCCGAGCCGTCCGCGAGCGCTGGAACGGAACCGCAATCGGCGTCACCGGCAGCGCCGGCAAGACCACCACCAAAGACACCATCGCCAGCCTGATCGCGACACAGGTCCGCACCGGCCGCACCATCGGCAATTACAACAACCACCTCGGCGTGCCCCTCTCGATCCTCCGCCTGCCGGACGATTGCAAGGTCGCGGTGCTCGAACTCGGAATGAATCACGCGGGCGAGATCCGCGCCCTGGCCCGCATCGCCAAACCCAGCATCGGAGTGGTGACCAACGTAGGCTGGGCCCATACGGAAAATTTCGCGGACGGCATCGCGGGAGTGGCGCGCGCCAAACGCGAACTGATCGAAGAGCTCCCCGCCACAGGCATCGCCGTGCTCAACGCCGACGATCCATACGTTCGCGACTTCGCTCGGATACACCCCGGCCGCAGCATCCTCTTCGGATTTTCCGAAAACGCCGAAGTCCGCGCGGAGCGCGTGGAAATGCTCCCCGAAGGCGCCCGCTTCCGCTGCCTCGGCGTGGATTTCGAATCCCCGTTGAGCGGACGTCACGGAGTGAGCAACGTGCTCGCCGGCATCGCCACCGCCCGCGCCCTCGGGATCGCGCCGGACCTCCTGCGCGATGCCGTACGCACTCTTACCGTGGGCAAAATGCGCGGCGAGCGCCTGGAACGCCACGGCGTCACTATCATTAACGATTGCTACAACGCAAACCCCGAAGCCATGCGCTCCATGGTTGAAGTTCTTAGGGGAACCCCCGCTCAGCGGCGCATAGCCGTGCTGGGCGAGATGCTCGAGCTTGGCCGAGAGGCCGAGACCCTCCACCGCGGCATTGGACGATTCGCCGTCGAACAGGGTATTCATGCCGTTATTGGCATACGCGGCGCTGCCCGCTTCATGGTTGAAGAAGCCATGAATGCCGGGATGTCGGACAGCGCCGCGTTATTTTTCGATACGGCCGAAGAGGCCGGCGAGTTCGTCCGCAATTACGCGCAGCCGGGTGACGCGGTGCTGTTCAAAGGATCGCGCGGCATCGCCGTCGAGAAGGCTCTCGACAAGGCTTTCGGGAACAACGGGACAATAAGGAAATAACCTTCCCATGCTCTACTGGCTTCTCTATCAACAACTGTATCCGGCGGTGAGAGCGTTCAACGCGATTCACTACGTGACTACGCGCGCCATGCTGGCCAGCCTCACTTCGCTCTTCCTCTGCATAGCGCTGGGGCCGTGGCTGATTCAGAAATTGCGCTACCTCCAGATCGGCCAGCACATCAGGGAAGACGGCCCGAAATCGCATATGAAGAAGGCGGGCACGCCGACGATGGGTGGAATCCTGATCGTCATCAGCATCGTGGTGCCGACTCTGTTGTGGGCCGACCTGCGCCACATTTACGTCTGGATCGCCCTCTTCGCCCTCGTCGCTTTCGCCATCATCGGGTTCATCGACGATTACGCGAAGGTGATGAACAAACGCAACCTCGGGCTCACCGCCCGGCAGAAGTTCGGCCTGCAGATGCTGGTGGCGGCCGTGATCACTGCGGTGCTGGTGGCCATGCAGTTCTACAGCGCCTACACCACCACACTCAATGTTCCGTTCATCAAGCAGTTTCAGCCGGACCTGCTCATCCACTCGCTGATGGGGAATCCGTTTACTTACGCGCTGGCGTTTCTGCCCTTCTACATATTCTTCGTTTTGGTAGTCGTCGGATCGAGTAACGCGGTTAACGTTACGGACGGTCTGGATGGGCTCGCCATCGGTCTGATGGTGATCTCGGCCGGCGCGCTCACCGTGCTGGCTTATACGGGTGGCAACCGTGAACTCGCCAACTATCTCCAGATCGCCCGCAATCCGCGCACGCAGGAGCTGACGATCTTTTGCGGATCGATGACTGGAGCGAGTCTCGGATTCCTGTGGTGGAACTCGCACCCAGCAGACATATTCATGGGCGACGTCGGGTCGCTTTCGCTGGGCGGAGCCATGGGTGTGGTGGCGATTCTGATCAAGCAGGAGATCCTGCTCATCTTCGTCGCCGGCATGTTCGTAATTGAACTGATGAGCGTGATCCTTCAGGTGGGCAGTTATAAGCTCCGCAAGAAACGCATCTTCAAAATGGCGCCGATACACCACCACTTCGAAGCGCTGGGCTGGCAGGAGTCGAAGATCATTGCGCGCTTCTGGATCATCGGCCTGGTGCTCGCCTTGTTCGCATTGACAACGCTCAAGCTTAGATAAACCGATGAAGATTGAAGGCATCAAAGCGCTGGTGGTTGGCATGGAGAAGTCGGGGCGAGCCTCGGCCGATTTCCTGCGCGCGCACGGCGCCGACGTTACCACTGCGGATCTGAAGCCTCACGATGTCCCGGGATTCCGCCTCCAGACCGACGCGCTCTTCGACGAAAACTGGGGCCTGATAGTCCTGTCTCCAGGCGTCCCCATCGAAGTAGCGCACGGCAGGGATGTGATCGGAGAAGTAGAACTGGCCGCAGAACACTTGCAAGGGCCAGTGATCGGAATCACCGGAACCAACGGCAAGACCACCACAACCTCCCTGGTGGGCCACATTCTGAAGAGCGCCGGTGTGCCTGTTCAGGTAGGTGGAAATATCGGCACGCCGGTCATCGCGATGACTGAAACTTCGCGGCCCGATCAATGGAATGTGCTCGAACTGTCGAGCTTCCAGCTCCAGACCATTCGCACCTTTCGAGCTCATGTCGGCGTCTGCCTGAACGTCACGCAGAACCATCTGGATCGCCATCACACCTTTGAGAACTACGCTGCCGCGAAAGGGAATCTGTTCCGCACGCAGCAAGCCGGCGACTACGCGGTGCTCAATGCCACAGATCCGATCTGCCGCTCGTTTGCCGCTCTGACCCCTGGCACTACCGTCTGGTTCACCGCCGATAATGCCGATGAGCTCATGCCCATAACCGAGATCCCGATCCCCGGCCGGCACAACGTGGAGAACGTCATGGCAGCCGCCGCCGCAGCGCGCCTCGCCGGCGTTTCAAATGCCGATATCGCCGCCGCCGTGCGAACCTTTAAAGCCGTCGAGCATCGCCTCGAATTCGTCGCCGAGAAAAACGGCGTCCGTTTTTACAACGACTCGAAGGCAACCAGCGTCGACGCCACCATCAAAGCGCTCGATTCGTTCGAAGGCAATCTTTGGGTGATTCTGGGCGGCAAAGACAAAGGCAGCGATTACACCGTGCTGCGCGATCGTCTGCACAACAAGGCGCACGCCGCACTGCTGATCGGTGCCGCGGCGGAGAAGATCGCCTTGCATCTGAACGGCGCGGTGGAGCTGATCGACGCCGGTACGCTCGATCGCGCCCTCGCCGAAGCGTGGTCCAAAGCGAAGCCCGGTGACACCGTGCTCCTCGCCCCGGCATGCGCCAGCTTCGATCAGTTTCAGAGCTACGAACAGCGCGGGCGCATTTTCAAAGAACTGGTAAATGGAATAGCAAATGGCACAGAGACTTAAGACGGATTGGATCCTGTTCAGCACGGTGGTGTTGCTGCTCTTGTTCGGCGCGGTGATGGTTTACAGCGCGTCGTCGGTGGTGGCGGATATGCGCCAGGGCTCGAGCTACTACTTCGCGCTCCGGCAACTCATCTGGCTCGCCGTGTCGATACCCATGATGATGTTCTTCAAGCGCCTGCACTATCGCCACCTGCAGACGCCGGCGGTAGCGTTCACCGTGATGGGCCTGGTGATGATCCTGCTGGTGATCGCCTGGTTCGCCGATCCCCGGCAGCACCGCTGGATCCGATTCGGACCCATCGGTGGGTTGCAGCCGTCGGAATTCGCCAAGCCCGCCATCGCCTTGTTCCTCGCCTACTTCATCGCGCTGCGTTCGCGCGCCATCAACAGCCGGTACACGCTGCTCCCCGCCATCCTGGCCGTCGGGTTCATCACCAGCGCGGTGATTGTCGCGGACCTCGGAACGCCCATCGTACTGGTCTCAACCGCCGCCGCCATGTTCTGCGTGGCGGGCCTGGAAAGACGCTACATCCTGATCGCGCTCGTGGTCGGATTCGTCGCGTGCTGTGCAGCGGTGGCCGCTAAGCCCTACCGGCTGGCGCGTGTAGTGAGCTACGTGGATCCGAAATTCAAACTGGTAGACAAGTACGACACGCATGGCTGGATCCGCGCGCAGATGAAGAAAACCATTACCGCGAAGGATACCAACTATCAGATCGAGCAGGCGAAGATTGCGGTGGGTTCCGGCGGGGCGGTGGGCGTAGGGTTAATGCAGGGACGCCAGAAATTGTTCTATCTGCCGGAATCCCACACGGACATGATCTACGCGGTGGTGGGCGAAGAGTTCGGCCTGGTCGGCGCCGTAGCGATCCTCATCGGCTTCCTCGTCGTGTTGTGGCGCGGCATTCGCGCGGCCGTATGGGTGCCGGATGAGTTCGGGCGCTACCTGGCTTTAGGCATTACGACGATGCTGGTGATCCAGGCGTTCTTCAATATCAGCGTTGTGCTGGGCCTCGTGCCCCCTAAAGGGATCCCGCTGCCAATGATCAGCTTTGGAGGAAGTTCGCTGCTGGTGACCCTGGCGTCGATGGGGATTCTCCTGAATTTAGCGGAGCACGCGGGCTGATGCATATGCCTGGCGGGGATACTCCGCGTGGGGCAGGTTGTCAACCTGCGGCGGATTGGCAATCGGCCTCCACGCGTGTGTACCAATCTACGGGACCGGCGAAAGATGTTCTCGACGTGCCCTCGCCGTGGAGCTTGCCCGAATGAGGGCGGGCAGATCGGAAATCTGCGCCACCAGGCAGGGCGAGTGAGCTTGTACCTGATGGCGGGCGGCGGCACCGGGGGACACGTAATTCCCGCCATCGCCGTGGCGCGGGAAATAGTGCGGGCAGGCCATGAGGTGTTGTTCGTCGGCACGGAGCGGGGAGTCGAGGCGCGCCTGGTTCCCGCGGCGGGGTTTCGCCTCGAAAAGATTCGCGTGGGCGGATTGAAAAATCTCGGAGCCGCGACGCGCCTTGTCAGCGTGTGGCGGCTGGTCGCCGAAACCCTGGGGCAGGTGAGGAGGTTCAGAGAATGGAGCCCCTCGGCTGTCTTCAGTATGGGCGGCTACGTAGCCGGACCACCGGTGCTGGCGGCTCTGATGCGTGGCGTCCCCGTGGTGGTGATGGAACCCAACGCCGTCCCGGGCGTCACCAATCGATGGATTGCGCGATGGGTGAAGCGGGCGTTGATCAGTTTTGAAGAGACTGGGCGGTTTTTCCCGAAAGGGCGAACGGAGTTGACCGGTTTGCCGGTGCGCGAGGAGTTTTTCAGGATTATGCCGAAAACCTGGAACGGCGAATTTACCGTGCTGATTACCGGCGGCAGCCAGGGCTCGCGCACCTTGAACAACGCGGCGCGCCAGAGCTGGCCGTTGTTTCGCGAGTCGGGATTGCCGGTGCGAATCGTCCACCAGACGGGCCTGCCGATGCACGGCGCCATAGCGAGCGAGTTCGCGCAAACGGGTCTTCCTGGCGACGTGCAGGCGTTTATCGCCGATATGCCCGCCGCCTTTTCCGAGGCGGATTTGATCATCTGCCGTTCCGGCGCGGGCGCAGTTTCCGAACTGGCCGCCGCGGGTAAGCCCTCGGTTCTGGTGCCCTTCCCCTTCGCGGCGGACGATCACCAATTGAAAAATGCCCAGGCATTCGAGCGAGCCGGTGCGGCCATGCTGTCGCTCGATGCCCAGTGGACCGGCCAGAAGCTGTTCGACGTGGTGAGCGTTCTCTATCGTGACCGCGCGCGTCTCCAGGCCATGGGGGAGAACGCACGGAAACTTGTGCATCGCGGAGCGGCGCGGCGCGCGGCGGAGATATTGTTCGAAGAATCGATTGACAGGGCGGCTGCCAGCCGAAACAATACATAATAAGAATGTTTTTTTCAAGGCAGCACCTCCACTTCGCGGGGATCGGCGGAATCGGCATGAGCGGTATTGCCGAAGTGCTGCTCAATCTGGGTTACACCATCTCCGGATCGGATCTGAAACTCACCCCGACCACCGACCGCCTGGCGCAACTGGGAGCCACGGTTTACGAAGGGCACGACGCGAAAAATGTGGTGGGGGCGAAAGCCCTGGTAGTAAGTTCGGCCGTCGACGAAGCGAATCCCGAGGTGCAGGAAGCCCGGCGTTTGCAGATTCCCGTGATCCCGCGCGGCGAACTGCTGGCCGAACTGATGCGGCTGAAATACGGGATCGCCGTGGCTGGCAGCCATGGCAAGACTACGACGACGTCGATGATCGCCACCATTCTGAGTCATGCCGGCAAGGACCCCACTGTGGTGGTCGGCGGCAAGGTAGCGGCCATGGGCGGCTCGAATGCGCGCGTCGGCAAGAGCGATTTTCTGGTGGTCGAATCGGACGAGAGCGATGGCTCGTTCCTGAAGTTGTCGCCGATCCTCGCCATTGTCACCAACATCGATCGCGAGCATCTGGACCATTACACCGATATCGAAGCCATTCGCGCGGCGTTCACTGAGTTCGTCAACAAAGTACCGTTTTACGGCGCGGCGATTCTTTGTCTCGACAGCGAAAACGTGCAGAGCATTCTGCCAGCCGTGCGGCGGCGCACCATCACATATGGACGCAGCGCCCAGGCCGACTTCCAGCCCAGCGCTATGGAAGCTTCAGACTTCCACACCTTGTTCCGTCTGCGCTCGCATGCGACGGACCTGGGCGAGTTTCATCTGAATATTCCCGGCGACCACAACGTCCTCAACGCCACCGCGGCCATTGCGGCGGCTATCGAACTCGGCGTGCAGCCGGACGTGATTCGCGAAGGGCTGAAGAAGTTCACGGGCGTCGGGCGCCGCTTCGAAGTGCGCGGCGAAGTGAACGGCGTCACCGTCGTTGACGATTACGGACATCATCCGACGGAAATTCGCGCCACCCTCGCCGCGGCGAAATCGTGCTGCCACAAACGCATCCATGTGTTGTTCCAGCCGCACCGCTATACGCGCACACTCCACCTGATGGACGATTTTGCGCGCGCCTTCCATGTAGCCGACCGCGTCGTCATGCTCGATATTTACGCGGCCTCGGAAAAGCCGATCGAGGGCGTGACCGCGGAGTCTCTGGTCGAACGCATGCGCCAATTCGGACATAAAGGCGTGGAGTACGCGGGTTCGAGCGCCGCCGGGGTGGAAGCGATAGTGCGCGGCGTTCAACCGGGCGACATGATTTTGACTCTGGGAGCGGGCAGCGTTTCCCAGTTGGGAGATAAGATCTTGGAGAAATTGCGTGCCTAGGAAAGACGTGCAGGCTAAAGCGCCGGCCTCACGAAACTGGCGGATGTGGGTCCGTGTAATTTTGTGGGCGGGCATGTTCGCGTGTGGCGCGTGGGCTTCGAAGCAAGCGGAGTCGTACCTGCTGCGCGATCCGCAATTCGATTTTCAGGATCTGCAGATCGGTGGAACGCGCTACACCAATCGTGCTCGCATCCAGGCTGTGTTCGCCCCCGATCTTGGCAAAAGCATATACCACATTCCGCTGGCCGAGCGCCGGCGCCACCTGCTGGCGATCGATTGGGTGCTTACCGCTTCGGTAACGCGCGTGTGGCCGAACCGAATCGTCGTGCGCATTACGGAGAGAACGCCGGTGGCTTTTGCAAGGCTGCCTCTGGCGGGAACCGTACGCCACTGGCTGGCGTTGATCGACGACGACGGCGTGCTGCTTTCCATCCCGCCCAAGGTGCGCTTCCGCTTCCCCGTCCTCAGCGGCGTAACGGAGGATCAGACGGACGAAGAGCGGCGCATGCGCGTCCGGACCATGGAGCATCTGTTGAGCGATCTGGGCCCGCAGGCGAAAGATATCTCGGAAGTGAATTCCGCCAGTCCGCAGGAGATGCGCGTGATCGCGGATGTGGACGGGCAGGCCGTGGAACTCTGGTTGGGCGATCGGCACTTCCGCTCGCGCTACCTGAATTTTGTAAACCATTACGGCGAGATTCGGAAACATTCGGAGAAGGCCGGTGTCTTCGATTTACGTTTGGACGACCGGATATTAGCAAGGTAAGCAGGGCGAAATTATATGAGTACGAATTCCATCTTCGCGGCCGGTTTGGACGCGGGAAGCACTTATACGCGGTGCGTTATCGCGCTGCTGGAAAACGAACGGCTGCACTTTCTCGGCTACGGATGCGTGCCGTCCGAAGGTTGGGCCAAAAGCCGCATTGCGGATCAACAGGCGGTTTCGAACTGCGTAATGGAAGCGGTGGAAGAGGCCGAGCGAACGGCGCAGACAGCCATTGAAACGGTCGTGGCCGGCATCGGCGGCCTCACCGTGCGCGGCGCCAATAACCGCGGCCGCTGGGATATGGGCCGTCCCCGCGAGATCACGCAAAAGGACGTCAACCGCGCCATGGACAAGGCCATGCGCGTGCAATTGCAGGAAGACCGCATGCTGGTCGAAGTTCTGCCGCAGGATTTTGTGGTCGACGATCACCCCGGCTTTCACGACCCCCGGCAGATGCTCGCCTCCGTGATCGAAGCCAACGCGCACTTGATAACAACCTCGATTCAGGAGCACAATAATCTGATCGGCGCCATCAACCGCGCGCATCTGGCGGTGGATGAAACGGTTTACGAAGCCATGGCGGCCTGCTACGCCAGCGTGCTGCCGGAAGACCGCAGGGAAGGCGTGGCGCTGATCGACATCGGGCGGCACTCCACCGAATTGGTTTGCTACTACGGCGAGTCGGCGCAGATGGCGACTTCGCTGAGAATCTGCGGCGATCATTTCTCGCGCGATCTGGCGCACGCGCTGCGCATCCCTCTGGACGCGGCCGCATTGGTAAAGGAACAGTTCGGCAGCGCGGTTGCCGTCGGCACTGCGGAGAACAGCGTGGTGGAGCTTCCTGCGCTCGAACGCGACGCCCCGCGCAAACTGCTCAACGAAATTCTGGAATCGCGCGCCGTCGAGTTATTCGAAATGGTGCGCGGCGAACTGGCCCGCGTGGGTATGCAGCGCGCCATTGCCGGCGGTCTGGTAATCTCCGGCGGCGGCGCGTTGTTGCCCGGGATCTGCGATGTGGCGGAGCGCGTGATCGAGTGTCCGGCGCGCATGGGCCTCGCGCAGGGAATCAAGGACTGGCCGGAGGAACTGAACGATCCGGCATGGACCACGGTAGCGGGGCTGGCCATGTATTCCGCGCGTCTGCGCAGCCAGGTGGATGTGGAGAAGCAATCGGTCGGCGTGTTGGGACGAATACTGCGGTAGTGCATCAAAACGAGGAGATCGGCGAATGGATTTATTGAAATACGAACTTCAGGACGATACGCGCAAAGGCGCGCGCATTAAAGTGATCGGCGTCGGCGGCGGTGGAACCAACGCCGTGGGCCGCATGTATGAGGAAGGGCTCGACGGGGTCGAGTTCTATGTGATGAACACGGATGCGCAGGCGCTCGAAGCGTCGAAGGTCCCGAACAAAGTCCAGATCGGCATGAAGATCACCAATGGTCTCGGCTCGGGTTCCGATCCGGCCATCGGTCGCCAGGCGGCGCTCGAAGACACGGAGAAAATCCTCGCGATCCTCGAAGGCGCGGACCTCGTGTTCGTCACCGCGGGACTCGGTGGCGGCACCGGCGCCGGCGCGTCTCCCGTGGTGGCGACGCTCGCCAAAGAGCTCGACGCCCTCACCATCGCCATCGTCACCAAGCCGTTCACGTTTGAGGGCGGGAAGCGCATGCGGCAGGCAGAGAAAAGCGTTGACGACCTCGCTTCGTCGGTTGACATCCTCACCACCATTCCCAACGACCGGCTCCTCAAAGTGGCGCCCAAAGGCACCAGCATGGCCCAGGCATTTCGCATGGCCGACGACGTGTTGCGCCAGGCCGTGCAGGGAATCAGCGAATTGATTCTCACGCCGGGTCTGATCAATCTCGATTTCTCCGATATCAAAGCGGCCATCTCGGGCATGGGAATTGCATTGATCGGCAATGCGGTGGCGCACGGCGAGAACGCGGCGGTCGAGGCGGCGCGCGGGGCCATCAGTTCGCCTCTACTCGAAGACACCAAGATCAAAGGTGCGCGCCAGGTGTTGATGAACATCACGGCATCGCCCGATATCGGACTGCACGAATTGAACGAAGCCTGTTCCATCATTCGCGAGGCCAGTGGCTCGGACGACCTGCAGCTGAACTTCGGCGTGATCGCCAAAGCCGATATGGGCGATGCCGTGAAGGTAACGGTAATCGCCACCGGCTTCGCCAGGCAGACAGACACGCGTGAACCGTCGATAGAAGCCGTGCCCCCCAGTGCGTTCTTCGCGGAACGTTCCGAGCAGGCAGCCATGGCCGCGCCGCCCGCGCCCGCGATTCCGGATCCAATACCGGAACCTATGCCGGCCGCAGTATTCGAAGACGACCTGGATGTGCCGGCCTACCTGCGCCAGGGCAAGATGCTGAATTAGATTCGCCAGACCTTACCGAGCCGCGACCGCGAGGGAGCGGTCTGCACACGGCCTGCTACCATCGCAAACGGGATGACCCGACGCTCTGTGTTAGCCCTCGGTACGTTTGCCCCGTTGGCTGCGCAGCAGGCCGCGCCTCTCCTCAAACTGGGCATCGATCTCTACAGCCTGCGCTCGCAGGGGTGGACGCCGTTCCAATACCTCGACTACTGCGCCGCGCGCAAAGTCCGCGTTGTAAATTTCTCCGAACCCGGCTTCCTCGGCAGTCTCGAGCGCGGCAATCTTCAGAAAATCCACGCCTACGCGGAACAAAAAGGCCTTGAGATCGAGATCGGCATGAAGTCGATCTGCCCCACTTCGAAGATGTTCGACGCGAAGCAGGGCACCGCGGAAGAACAGCTCGCCCGCATGATCGGCGCGGCGGTCACCGTGGGTTCGAAGATCGTGCGCTGCGTTCTAGGCAGCTGGGAAGACCGTCTGGCCGGACCCATCAATTCGCATATCGACAGCACAGTGAGAGTGCTGCGCAGGACGCGTTCGCGCGCCATGGACGCCGATGTGAAGATCGCCGTCGAGAACCACGCGGGCGACATGCAGGGCTGGGAACTGCGCAACCTTATAGAGTCCTCGGGCAAGGACTTTGTCGGCGCCTGCCTCGATTCCGGCAATTCGTGCTGGACGCTGGAAGATCCCCACACCACGCTCGAAGCTGTTCACGCTTACGTGCTCACCGGCCACCTGCGCGACAGTGCCGTGTGGAGCGTGCCGCAGGGAGCCGCCGTGTCATGGGTGCGCATGGGCGAAGGCAATGTGGGGATCGACGACTATTGCCGCAAGTTCGCCGCGCAGTGTCCCGGCCGCACCCTGTCGATCGAATCGATCGTCGAAGGGCCGCGAATTTTTCCGTACAAAGATGCGAGATTCTGGTATCCGTATTCCGACGTGCCCGCATGGATTTTTGAGCGCTTTGCCGAACTGGCGGAAAACGGCATGCCTTACAGAATTCCGCCCGTCGACCAGGCGCACGCGGCCAAGCGCGAACTCGAAGACCTCGAAGCCAGCCTGGCGCACGTGAAGCAGAAGTTCAATCTGTAGGTTGTTATTTGCCCAGAGAGTTGATCCACTGCTCGGCCGCATCGATGACCAGATCGTGACCCATTGCCAGAGCCTGCTGAGTCTGCTTGACCTCCACATCCGGTGTCACGCCATTTCCTTCCAGAACCCTCCCCCGATCGGATGTGTAACTGGCCTGCGCATACTGGAACCCATCGCCGTTGGGCAATCGAATAATGTCCGAAGGCAACGCCGCGCCTGCCGTCCGCGTGCCGAAGATCCGCGCGCGTTTCAGGTCCTGCAAACCCTGCGCCAGAATCTCCGTAGTCGAGGCAGACCCCGCATCTACCAGAATCGCCAGCGGACCCGCATACGTTTCGGCGCGCGGGAAGATCACGAACTTCAGCGTAGCCTCGCGCATCTTCATCTCACCCAGCTTCTGCCCGGCTTTGTCGATGAAGAATCCCGCAATCCCCATCGCCATCACGCCGATGCCCCCGGGATTTCCGCGCAGATCGAGGATAATGCCGGGCGCTTTGGCAAACTCCGTCACGGCCGCTTCGAACTGCGGCATGATCGAAACCGGATCGAGAAACTCATTGAACCGGATATATCCGGCGCCGCCGTCGAGCCGTCGCGATTGGAAGAGCAGCCGGGTCGCCGGCAAATTACCGAAGCTCACCAGCTTGCCTTTCGCCTGTGTGCGATCAATCGCGATATGTTTCGTGGCCCCGTTTTCGTCGACCAAATCCAACTGCACCGGTTCATCCGCCGGCCCATCCAGTTTGCGCGCCACCGATCGCGCCACAATGCGCTGCGTTTCCTGATCCTTCACGTTATCGGCCAGGCGCAGCATGCCGCTCACCTTAGCGCCGTCGATTCCATCGAGCACCATCCCCGGATGAATCCCCGCGCGCGCCGCCGGCGAATCCGGCTCCACGCTGCCCACCACCGCTTTGCCATCGATCACCACGGGAGTGAAACCAGGTGTGGCATCGGCGGCCGGAGCGGAGTCCGCCAGCGGCTCATACAGATCGCTCGCAATGATGGCGTAGTGAGATGTCTTCAGCTTTGCCAGCATATCCGTGAGGATGCCGCGCACTTCGTCCATCGACCGCGCGTCGGCGATCCGCGGCCGCGTGCTGTCATGCACGGCCTGCCAGTTCAAGCCGTGGAGAGTGGCGTCGGGGCTGCGGTCGCGCACCGTGCTCCAGACCAGTTCGAACGAATCCAGATTGCCGGCCTTCTGCGCCGGAGTGAACTGGGCGTAGGCCGTCGCGGCAAGCTGGGCGTAAGCCGTCGCGGCAACAAAGATAGAGAGGATTGAGCGCACGCGGAGTCACCGGCAGGATAGCATGTTTTCATGCCTCGATTGACTTGGGACCGCCCCGAAGACATTGCGCTCGAACTCTATGAACAACGCCCCGACACCGACCCCCTGACCGTGCGCTTTACCGATTTACACAAGTGGGTAACCGAGCTCGACGATTTCAAGGACGACCCGGCGAAATCCAGCGAGGGAAAGCTTGAAGCGATTCAGATGGCGTGGTACGAGGAGTTCAAGGACAATCAGTAAATGGGCCCCGACTACCGGATCGCTGCTTTCGGGATCGCCAGAACCTGGCTGCCACAACCTTTGTCGGGTACCTCGACGCGCAGCGGCCCGGCCAACATCTGCACAATTCGGGGAAACCCGCCATCAAACGCGGAAACGTCGTACTCGCCGCCAGCCAGCCCGTCGAAAAAGTACCTTCCGTTCGCGTCCGATCTGGTGTAAACGGAGAGACCGTCCGCCTTCACTCCGATCACCACATCAGCCACTGGCGCCTCGATCTTATCCACGTTCAAAGGCCGATCCTGAAGCCGCTCGCTGGTGACAAATCCTTCGAGCCGCGACGATTTCGCACCGCCATTTTGAAAGAAATAGAGATACGCCAGATCCGCGCCCGCGTCCGACAGCCGCTTCGTCCGATAGCAGATGCTGGTCTCCAGACGGCCGGTTTCTTCGTCGTCGTCGGCATACACCAGGTAGGTCTCGCCCTGCTGAAAATCGATCCCGCAATCGGCACCGGTCCACACCACCAGAGAAGTCACCGGAGCCTCTTCCGCATCGTCCTTCGGATGGCGGAAAATCGTCCGGACCCGTAAACTGGTGCGCGTACCCTGCCCGGCTATCGAGCTGAACACCGCATCGAGTTCCTTGTGCGTCTTCGCCGACAGCAATTGGCGCCGAGCCTCGTCCGGAAGGTCGCCAAACATCTTGAGATAGATCTGCCTGAGCCGCGCCAGACTGGAAGCCGAGTCGTCCCGTTGCAGACGCGTGATCTCGTCGATGGGCGCTTGTGCGGCGGCGTCCGCGGCATGCCAGGGATCGAGGAATCGCGGCTCGACCGATTCGACCGTTCCGATGAAAACGAAATCCGTCGCTGCCACTTCCTGGCAGACTGGGTACGACACCAGACACTTACAGGCAAAGCCCGGAACTGGCATCAGGACCCATAGCAAGAACCACGCCTGCCGCATGACTCTATAATAGTCGTCGAGTCGATCGAGTGAGTGCAAAAACAGCCTCGGCCCTGATGATAGCGGCGCTGGTCGCTCTGCCGGCCGGCTTCTCCCAAACGCCGCAGAAGCCGCTGCGCGAGCGCCTTCTCGAACGCGCCCAACAAGGCGATGCCGAGGCGCAATTCGACCTCGCCAAAAATTACGAAACCGGCCGCATCGGCTTGCCCAAAGACTTCGCCCAGGCGGAACACTGGTATCGCGAAGCCGCCGCCCAGGGGGAGCCGTTCGCCCAGGCCAGTCTCGGCATTATGTTCAACTTTGGCAAGGGCGTGCATCAGGATTACGTCCAGGCGTACATGTGGTACGAGATCGCCATAGCGCACTCCACCGGCGGCGATCGGGACACCATTGTCGAAATGCGCGATAACCTGGCGCAAGAAATGACGCACGAACAGATCGGCGAGGCGCACAGACTCGCGGGCCAGTGGAAGCCAGCGGCTAAGCCGTGATAGAACAGAGGCGTTGGGTAACGGCGCGGGGCATCCTATCGCCTTTACAAATGAATCCATGAAGATAAGTGTCGCGGTGCTTGCCCTGCTGCTTGCCTTGGTGCATGTCACGGGCGGATGCGGTACCAAAACGCCTGCGCCTGCCACCGTCAGCGAGAAACCCATCGGCGCGCCTATTGAGGTCAAGGCTCCACTCGGGCTGCCGCCTGTGCCCATCCCGGCCGATAATCCGGTGACGGCGGAAACGGTCGCGCTGGGCCGGAGCCTCTTTTACGACAAGAAATTGTCCGTGGATAATTCGCTGGCGTGCGCCTCCTGCCACAACCCCGTGAACGGTTTTACCGACGGCCAGCGTCATTCGACGGGCTTCCGCGGCCAGACTGGCACGCGCAACGCTCCTACGGTGGTGAATGCAGCCTACTCGCCGCTGCAGTTCTGGGATGGAAGGGCGCACAGCCTCGAAGCGCAGGCGGCCGGCCCTATCGCTAACCCCATAGAGATGAACCATCCGCATGACGCATGTGTGGCGAAGCTGAATTCCGATCCTGTCTATAGGAATGAGTTCGCCGGCGCATTCGGCCCCGGCCCCGTAACGCTGGGCAAGGTGGAAAAGGCGCTCGCCAGCTTTGAACGAACCGTGATCAGCGGCGATTCTCCCTTCGATCGTTACCAGTATGGCGGCGATAAGAAGGCGCTCTCGCCGGCTGCGATCCGCGGTCTGGCCATATTCACCGACACCACCAGGGGCAATTGTGTGACCTGCCACACTATCGGCGAGAAGTATGCGCTGTTCACCGACGAAAAATTTCATAACATCGGCATCGGCGTGGATGGCGAGGGCAATCTGACCGACCTCGGCCGCTATAACGAAACCAAGGTGGAAAGCGACAAAGGGGCCTTCAAGACTCCCACCCTGCGCAATGTGGCGAAGAGCGGGCCTTACATGCATGACGGCAGCCTCAAGACGCTGCAGGATGTGGTGGCGTTCTACGCCGGCCAGGGCAATTCCAATCCCTATCTCGATAAAGAAATCAAGGCCATCAAAATCTCCGGACCGGAACGCGCCGATCTGATCGCCTTCCTGGAGTCGCTTACCGGTGAACTGCCGCCGGACGCGGGACCGCCGCAGACTTGAGTAAACCGGGCACCTGAACCATGCGACCCATCCACTTATTGAATATTTGTGCCCTCGCACTTCTCGCCGGCTGCTCGGGCACCGGGCCCAAAGAGGAAGCTAAGAAGGAACCTACGCCCCCCTCGTATTTAAAGGTCGATCCTGCCACTGCCGGAGCTGTCAGCGGCGCCATTCGATTTACTGGCAGGAAGCCCGCGCGCAAACCTATCGACATGAGCAATGAACCCGCCTGCGTGACCGCCCATCACGGCAAGCCTTACGACGAGTCGCTGGTGGTGAATCCCAAGGGCGGCCTCGCCAACGTTTTTATTTACGTCAAAAGCGGACTCGAGGGCAAGAAGTTCGAGACGCCCGCCACGCCCGTCACCATCGATCAAAACGGCTGCTGGTTTCATCCGCGCGTGCTGGGTATTCAGGTGGGACAAACGCTGAACGTGACTAACTCCGACCCGGTGACGCATAACATCCATCCGCTTGCGCAAGTCAATCGCGAGTGGAACCACAGTCAGGGGCAGGGAGACGCGCCGCTCGAGCGCAAGTTCCTTAAGCCGGAAATCATGATCCGGGTCAAATGCAACATCCATAGCTGGATGCATGCCTTCATCGGCGTGGTGGATAATCCTTACTACGCGGTGTCGGCGCCCGATGGATCCTTCGCGATTCCCAACTTACCCCCGGGTGATTATACTCTCGAAGCCTGGCACGAGACGTTGGGGACGCAGGATCAGAAGATAACCGTGGGGCCGTCGGGCAAAGTCACCGCCGACTTTACGTTCAAAGGAGAATAAGTCCGTGACCAGACCGCAGTACCTGCTTGTTCCAACGTGCCTTGTGGCATTTCTCACGGGCTGCTCTCAACCCGCGCCGGAGCAGAAAGCGCAGACCGCGCCGCCGGAATCGACGGCGCCCCGCCTGTATGTCACTAATGAAGTGTCAGGCGACCTGACCATCATCGATACCGGTACTTACAACGTGATCGCCACCGTTCCCCTGGGAAAGCGTCCGCGCGGCATTCATGCGAGCCCGGACCGTAAGACTATCTACATAGCTGTAAGTGGGTCGCCGATTGCCGGCCCCGGCGTGGATGAGAGTACGCTTCCCCCGCCGGACAAGAGCGCAGATGGAATCCTCGTCTTCGATGTGGCGACGAACAAAGTCACCCGCACCATTCATGGCGGTTCCGATCCGGAAAATTTCGACCTCAGCCACGATGGCGCCCAGTTGTATATTTCGAACGAAGACGATGCCGCGGTAAGCGTGGTAGATCTCGCATCGGGCACCGTAGTCAAGTCGGCCAAGGTTGGCGAACAACCGGAGGGCGTCAAGGTTACTCCGGATGGCAAGCTGGTGTACGTGACCAATGAGGAATCCGGCACTCTGTCGGTATTCGATCCGGCGGCAGGCAAGGTGATCAGGACCATCAAAGTCGGGCACCGTCCGCGCTCCATCGCGTTCCTGCCCGATGGTTCGAGACTCTATGTCAATGCCGAGAACGACGGCGCCGTGGTTCCCGTAGATACGGTCAAGGCGAAGATGCTGAAGCCGATCTTACTGGGTAAGCCCGGTGAGATCAAACCAATGGCGCTGCTGATGTCCTCCGATGGGACAAAGCTCTACAGCAGCACCGGCCGCGGCCATCTGGTATTCACCATCGACACCGCCACTAACAAGCCGCTCGGCTCCGTTGCCGTGGGAGCACGCCCGTGGGGCATAGCGCTGTCACCCGACGGCAAGACTCTCTACTCGGCCAATGGACCGTCGAATGACGTTTCTGTAGTCGACTTAGCCACTAACACGGTGACTAAGAAGATCAAAGCCGGCACGGGACCATGGGGCGTCATCGTCCTCGAGCGCTAAACATTTTTACCGAGCCCCGACCGCGAGGGAGTGGTCTTCCCGTTACCAGAGCAACTTCAGGCCGAACTGAATCTGCCGCGACGACGTGGACGTGCTCGTAATCACACCCGCCGTCGGTGAAGTTGCCGTAGCAGAAGTAAACACCACCTCGTTAGGCAAATTGAAATTGGCCCGATTGAGGATGTTGAAGAATTCCGCGCGGAACTGCAGCGTGGCCCGTTCGTAGATCGGCGTGTCTTTGCGAACTGAGAAATCCCACGTAGCGAGGCCGGGTCCGATCAGCGTATCCCTGCCCAGATTCCCATAGAAGCCGCTGCTGGCAGGGGGTGCAAGGAAAGCCGCCGGATTGAACCACTGATTGGGAGTACCCTCAATCACCGGACCCGTAAAAGCGGGATTGACAAACGGGCGCACGGGATTACGCGTGTCGCCGTTGTTCGATGGGTTATAGCTGAGCTGCGGCGTGAAGGGAAAGCCGCCCTGCAGAGTCACGACCGAACTCAGCGACCAGCCGCCCAGGGCCAGATTGCTGTGTCCGAACGGGAGGACGTACAGGGCATTCACCACCGCCACATTTCTCACATCGAAATTACCCAGACCGCGGTCCGCGCGCAGATCGAATGGATTCGATGCCAGCGCGGGGTTACTGCCCGAGGTGGTCGCATTCAAAGAATCGCCATCGTCGATGGTCTTCGACCACGTGTAAACGCCGCGCAGGGACAAGCCGTGACTGAAGCGATGATTGACGTCGATCTGCAGCGCGTTGTACGAGCTGTCCGCTTCAGAAAACCATGTCCAGGTATTCGCGATTGATGCGTTAGGCTTAGTCGCGGTGGGCACATAGTAAGTTCCGGCCTGAACTGCCGTGCCTGCGATACCTGCGGGGAAGGTACTGGGGTAAGTCGCCGGACAAGGCGAGGCTGGACAAATCACGGGGAACGGCTCATTCGCATCGATGCCGAGCAGTTCATGATAGCCATGCGAACCTACGTACCCTACCGTCAGAGATGTGTTCGCGGTGATCGCCTGCTGGACTCTGAGTGACCAGGAAATCAACGTCGGCGCTTGCAGGTCCGGCTGGACTCCGCCAGGCACTAAGTGGGCAGTAGCCGGGATCGGCGCCGTGGGAGAAAGCGGGAGCGATGACACCGGCACGGTGGGCACACTGTAAGTGGGATTGAATGGCGCGTTCTGGTCCGTTCTGTAGCCCAGCGCATCCTGCAGATCGTTGAACATCCCGAAGCCCGCGCGAATGACCGTGCGGCTGGGGTTGCTGAAAGGGCTCCACGCCAGGCCGATGCGCGGCTGCGGCAGGAACTTCGTGTTGTTAACGGTAAACACGGAGTTCCCTACCGTGGGCTGACTTGAAATCACGCCATTCGGGTAAGTGTAGTTCGAAGCCCGTCCATGCGCCTCATTCCACCCGGTCGTAAACTCTTCGCGGAACCCGAGTGACAAAGTCAGGCGCGGAGTCATCCTGATAACATCCTCGGCATACAACGCCCCGTACCACGAGCGCCATGCCATCTCAGTGGGCGCCGGATCGAACAGGAGCGTGGCCACCGTTCCCAACAGGAATGTGTCGAGACTGGTGAAGGTGGCCTGTCCATATTGGCTCAGCGCCAGTGTTTCGTTGGATTGGAGCCGCTGAAACCACTCGCCAAAGTTGATTTGATGGCGGCCCACGACGTAAGAGAGGCGGTCTTCATAGGTGTATAGATTGCGGGCGACGTGGAGATTACTTCCGTTGTTGCTTCCCGCGAGCGCCACGGTTGCGGCGGGATTCGAAGCCGCGCTGCCTCCCACGACCAGCGCGCCGATGGGGTCGCCGGTCAGAAATCCCGGCAGAGATGCGGCGGGAGTGCCCGGCGTGGGTTCCCCGGTGAAGAAATAGCCGGCGCGCGAGAAACCGATACGGGCCGTATTAATGAAGTTGGGCGCGAGTATATGCGTCTCTTCCACACTGGCGACCTGTTCCCGAAGGCTATCCACGTCGGTGCTGTAAAGATTAGTGCTCGTAGGCGTGAAGTCGGCGCTGTCGTCAACCGTGTAAACCGCACTCAGTGAATCCTTGTCCGAGAAAATGTGGTCCACACGCGCTGTGCCGAAGGTATCCCGAATGGTCTGCAGCGGGTTATTAAACGCTTCCGAGATGCCGCCGAAGTCGGGAGCGTTGGCGCTCGGTGCGGGCCACGCGTTGATCAACGGCGAAACTCCCACGAACGCGAGGCCGCTGGTGGGGCACGGATTCGGGACGGGGCTCACCAACTTACAGGGCAGGTAGCCCAGGCGCGCTTCGGCATCTGGCACAAGATCGACGCCGGTCTGATGCAAGTGCTGTTGGAAGTCTTCAAAATTGCCGAAGACGAATGTCTTGTTCTTCTTGATAGGCCCGCCCAGCGCGGCTCCAAACTGATTGCGCGCAAAGCCGGGCACGGACGCGCCATCGAAGAAGTTCCGCGCGTCGAGGTCGTTGTTCCGGATGAACTCATAGAGAGAGCCGTGGAACTGATTGCTCCCTGATGTCGTGACAATCACCACCTGACCGCCGGGATGCTTGCCGTACTCCGCGCCGTAGGAATCGCGCAGCAGGTTGAATTCACGCACCGCGTCGACGCCCAAAAGTTGCTGGCTGACGCCCCCGGGCTGCATATTATTCTCCGCCGCGCCGGTGAACTCGATGCCGTTCAGCAGGTACTCATTCTGCTGCGGGCGGTTGCCGGATACCACGAAGTTATTGCCGGAAGTGGAGTTGGAAACTCCAATGCCGCCGGTCTTTTCCCACGTGAAATTCACCACGCCGGGGTTCAGCGTCATCAGCTCATCGTAGCTGCGCCCATTGAGCGGAAGGTCTTTGACCTGCCTCAGGCCCACCAATCCCGAGATGTCCGTGGTCGTCACGCCCACCAGCGGCGCGTCCTCATTCACGGTGACCTGCTGGCTTGATTCGCCGACGCGCAGGCTCAGATCGACCGTTGCATCCTGCCCCACATCCAGTTGCACGCCTGTACGGACCTCTTCGGTGAAGCTCTGTTTACGCGCATGGATCTCATAGGTTCCGACTGCCAGCGAGGGCATCTGGTATCGTCCGTCCGCGCCCGTCGTGACGGAGCGGCTGGCGCCGGTGTCCGTGTCGACGGCGGTGACCACCGCGGAGGAAACCACCGCTCCCGACGGGTCGGTTACAGTGCCTGAGAGAACCGCCGATACCTGGGCGTACGCGGCGGATGAGAGGAGCAGAAGCAGCCCGGTGGCGAGATGACGTTTAACCATGTCATAGTTATTTAAACACGTCACTAGCCGTGGCGCCGGAAGCGGACGAAGACCCAACGTTCCGCGGTATTCTTGAAGGGTAGTGCCCCTTACCGCTCTCATCGAAACGACGCCCTCCGGCCTGGAAGAAGAGGTCGTCTCTCTGTTCGAGCAGTTGCGAATACCCGTTCTCCGCTACGTCCTGTCGTTTCGCATCCCCGTCGCCGATGCGGAGGAAGTCGTGCAGGAGGTGTTCCTGGCGCTGTTCCGGCACCTGCAGCATGGCAGGTCCTGCGACAACCTGCAGGGATGGATCTTCAAGGTCGCGCACAACTCGGCACTGAAGCAGCGGAGCCGCACGCGGCGCCAGGCCGAGCACTTCAGCTATCTCCCTGTTTACTCCGATGCGCCTGCGGATTCCTCGCCCGGGCCTGAAGAACGACTGGCGGCCACGCAGCGGCGGCAACGTCTGCTGGCGGTGGTTCGGGCGCTGCCGGAGCAGGATCAATGGTGTCTCTCCTTGCGCGCCGAGGGTCTCCGTTACCGGGAGATCGCCGGCGTGCTGGGAATGTCTCTCGGGTCCGTGGCGAATGCGCTTTCCCGAGCCGTTTCGCGTCTCACCCGTGCGGAGGAATTCGATGTCTGACCATTTATCCGACCGGGAACTGATCCTGGCGTCGGATGGCGAACTTTCACAGCAGCGCCAGGCGCATCTGGAAGACTGCGGATTCTGCCTGGAGCGCCTGCGTTCGTTCGAGAGCGCGATGGCCGAATTAGTTCGCGCCCGGGGAAACTATAATCCGGGCGGGCAGCGCCGGGCTTCGGCCTTGTTCCGCGCCCGCCTGGCTGAAGCGGCAGCCTCGTCTTCGCGTCCCACGATCTGGCGTTTGGCTCCTGCCGCCGCGGCGTTTGTATGCGTGCTCGCAATAGTACTTGTCGCCTTCGAGACGCGGGTCAGCGCGGAAGGGCCAAAGCCGAAGGCCAGCCTCACGCCCGGTGAAACGCGTCCCATTACCATCGCGGAAGTTTGCCGCACCGCGCAGGCGGAAACCATCACGCCGAATATCACCGAAGAGACGCGGCGCTCAGTCTTCGCGGCGTACGGTATCGATCCGACGCGGCGCAACGAATTCGAAGTGGACTACCTGATCACTCCCGATCTCGGTGGCGCCGAGTCGGTGCGTAACATGTGGCCGCAGCCTTACTCCACGCGGTGGAATGCGCGCGTGAAGGATCGCCTTGAGCAGCGCCTGCACCAACTGGTTTGCAATGGCGCGCTGGACCTTTCCACGGCGCAGCACGATATCGCGGTGGATTGGATCGGCGCTTACAAGAAGTATGTCGGCGCTACTTCGGCCGCGGACCCCAATCGACCTCGATAGCCTCCAGCGCGCCCGAGGCGTTCTTTTTGGCGTGAATGACCACCCGCTCGCCGGGCTTCAGTTCCTGCACATTGAATTTGACGCTGCTCTTCACGCCATCGGTTTTGGGCGTCAGCACCACCGTCACCATTTCATGCTTCGTCGTTTCCACAGTCAGGCTATCGTGAGTGATGGTTTTTACGAAGCCGGTGATATGCTCGGCGCCGGCGTGCGCCAGCAGTGCGGCCGCGAAGGCCAGCGAGAATAGTACGGTAAAAATTCGTTGCTTCATTTTCTAATTCGTCCTTGGTTGATTAATTGCGCCGCCATTCAGGAATTCTTCTTCCTGGCGTTCTTCTTCAATTTCGTCCGGTGTTTTCGGATTGAGCTTTTGCATCCGGCGTTCTTCGTCCGGGGAGAGCCGCGGCAGATGACGGATAAAGCATACCAGCTTCCAGGAATCCATGTCCCGATCGCCTGGCTCGCCGAACGCGGGCATACCAGTGAGACGTACACCATTATTAATCGTATAGTAAATTTCGCCGTCGGATTGGGACTGGGTTGCGGGCTGCCGCATGTCGGGCGGTGGCGGGTACATGGTTCGGCCCAGCATGGAATCTCCGCTCCCGTTGTTGGCGTGGCAGGTGGCGCAGTGATCGGCCCAGTGCGCCTGGGCTTCCGTCAGGATTGCATCTGAGCACACGACCGGGTTGGACATCGATTTATACTTTCCTGGGATCGACCACAGACGGAGTTCCCGGGCTATGCTCGATTCCATGGCGCCAGGGCTCGATCTGCTGCTGAAGCCCATCTTCGTCACGATGAAGAGGCCGCCTGCGATGACTGCCAGGCTGAGAGCTACGGCGATAAACAACGGGCGCATCAGCCTACCAAAACCAGGCCGGAGGGCAGTGCTTCGCCGTAGATTCGGCCCATGGCTGTTTCGTCGCGCTCCGCTTCGAGTAAGGCCGGGTCGGTCAGGCGCGCTTGCACGGCCTGGAATGTGGTGGCGGAGATGTCCCGGACCGGGTCTCCGGTTCGGCGAGCCAGCGATACCAGCGCGTCCTCGGCTTTGGGCGCGGCGATGAGGGCTTCGATCCACCTCGTGGCCACCGCCGGGCTCAGCACCTGATTGGCCGGCCCGTAGAAGAGCTGCCTGGCGCCGAGGCGTGAGATGCACCACAGCGCCGTGTCGTCGCGGCCCTGCTTCAGAATCGCATCCCCCAGTTGCATGCGATTGGCGGCCGGGATCAGTTCGAGGCACGCGGCAGTGCGCCACATTTCGCGCTGCAGACTGTTGTTGAGGCGCTGCGGTTTTTTGCCTGGTTTGGGGATCAGCAGCGGGAGCAGGCGCTGCACCATATCCACTTGCTGATTGCGATTGAGGCCGCCCGCCAGACGTCCCCAGAAGATCCACCAATCGATTTCGTTCTGCACCTGATTGCCGAACTGCAGACCGCCCGAATACATGCGGCGCACCTGCTCGATGCGGTATTCGTCGCCGATGTAGCCAAAGCCGGGGCGCAGACAGAAGCCCGCCAGATTCAGCCAGCGTACTTCGTATGCGGCGCTGCGCTTGCGGTGCTCCATATTTTCAAGAAACACGTCGGCCAGCTTGCGGGCCACATCGACGGGCCAGGAATTGCGTCCCAGGCCGAGCGCTGCCTCCAGCCGCGCGGGCAATTCTTCCGGCGCGATGGTTCCTTTGGCGAAAGCGTCGCGCACCAGTTCGCTTGCCGCGTCGACCGCTTCCTGGCTCACCACTGCGGCCGGCCTTCGCGATGCCGCAGTCTCGCCCGCCGGCGTTTTTCGTAATTGAAATTGCAGACGCCAGCGGTTCTCGCTGATCTTCGAATCGCACCAGGTTTCGAGGGTGCCGGTCTCCGTGAGGCGCGCCCCCAGCTTGACAGGGACCAGGCGCTCGCCGCCTTTGCCGAAGCGGATTACGGCTTCGAGGGGAGCGTGCAGATGGATATCTTCCTCGGCTCCGAACTGCACCACTTCGCCAGGCTTGTCATCGGTGCGCGTCAATGAACTGAGCAGGCGGAAGGCGACGGGCTTGTTGGCCACCAGTTGCAGATCTTCGCGATCCACCTCGACGGTATCGCCTTCTTCGGCTCCTCGCGGCACGAGGCACACGGCCGATGAATCATTGAGGCCGACGTAATAGGCTCGCGGCAGGCCCCCGCGCACCAGCACGCCCGATCCCGTCGAGCGCACATACGAGTAATAAGCCGCGCCGCTGGCCACAGCCAGATCGAGATCGCGGTTCTCGAAGATCTCCGGGCGCTTGCCGTGCCAGCTCTCGAGTACGTCGGCAACTCGCTGGCGGAGAATCTCGGGAATGAAGAAGCCTCCGTTGAAGAGGATGGCGTCCGGTGCCTGGCCCGCCGATTCGAGAAAGACCGAGAGATGACGGCTGATGGCGGGATCGGAAACATAGGGCAGCCCCAACTCGCGGAAGAGGCTGCGTTTTTCTTCCTTCGGCTTTTCGCCGCGCGGCGTGATGGGGAGGAAACCTTCGAGGGCCAGTTCGAGCGCTTCGGCGCGCGTAATCTCGGTCTTCATGGTTCCACCGATCAGCGACGAGCCTCCGCCCAATACGTTGATCTCGACGCTTTGCCGGCGATCGTCGCACAGCAGAGTTTCCTTCGCTGCGGAGCACTGGCGGCGCAGACCGCTGCGCTGGCGTATGGAGAGTTGCTTTCCGAGTTTGCTTTCGGCCAGCCAGGCCAGAGTCAGATCGAGATTGTCGCCTCCGAGCAGCAGATGCTTACCCACCGCCGTTCGCGTGAAATCGATCTTGTCTCCATCGCGGGCTACGCGGATCAGGGAGAAGTCGCTGGTGCCTCCGCCTACGTCGCAGATGAGAACGATTTGGCCGTCGAAGAGCAGTCGGCGCGAGCGCGCGAAGTTGTTGGCGATCCAGGAGTAGAAAGCCGCGGCTGGCTCTTCGATGAGCGTCAGTCGCGGCAGCCCGGCTTCTTCGGCGGCCTTCACGGTCAATTCACGCGCTTCCTCGTCGAAGGATGCGGGGACGGTGAGGACCACATCCTGATCGGCCAGCGGTGCGAAGCGTCCGGACTTGTCCCAGGCTTCTCTCAGAGCACTCAGAAGGCGCGCCGATACTTCCACCGGCGACAAGACGCGTCCGCCTTCGCCTGCGTCCCATGGGAGAATCTTTGCCGTTCGATCCACGTCGGGATTGGAGAGCCAGGACTTGGCGCTGTGCACTAGGCGTGTGGGAACGATTGCTCCCTGATCGCGCGCCCAGGTTCCTACTGGCTGACCTTCATCGAGGAACAGGAAGGAGGGCAGGGTCCGGCGAGATTCGATGCGTCCCGGCGCTACGAGTTGCGGAATGTCGAAGATGTGTATGGGCGGAAAGCTGGTATCTTCGGCCTGTGCGGGGTCAATCCAGGCGACCGCTGAGTTGGTGGTACCGAGGTCTATGCCGACTTTCATACCGTCTCACGCACGTTAAATTCTAATTTCCAGCGGTGGCCGTCGCGGGCTACGCACCAGAGCTGCAGCATGCCCGTTTCAGTGATCACCGTTTCGAACGACACGGGCACCAGGTCCTGGCTTTGGCCCTCTACGGTCAGGCGAACTTCAACCGGAGACAACTCCTCCAGATCGTCTCCGAAGTCTTCGATCATGGATCCCGGCGGATCGCTCTTGCGCGTGGCGGAACAGAAGAAACGGAACTCGGCGGGTTGCCCTACGATCAGGCCGAATTCGCGATCGGGGATGCGCGCCGCGGTTCCTTCTTCCATGCCGAATTGCGCTACCGACATGGCTTTGAGGGGCGCTGGCAAGCCGGGCACGGCGGGCATGGCGGATTCGATTCCTACATAGTAAGAGCGGGGGATGCCTCCGCGGATACGCACTCCGTGTCCATGGCGGGCGGCTCCATAGTAGGCTGCGCCGCGTGCTACGGAATGCATCAGATCTTCTCCCGAGAGCGGCTGGACGGGAGCGGCGCCTTCCTGCTTCAGCCAGGAATTCAGCACTTCAAGGAGGCGGTCCCGCACGAATTGCGCATGCATCACGCCTCCGTTGAAGAGGACGTGGGTGGGGCAGGCCATGCCGCTTTTGCCCTGGCCTTCCTGCTGGCGGAGAAACTTCGCGAGGTGCCTGGTAATGGCAGCGTCGGCGGCGTAGGGAAGTCCCATTTCCTGCAGGCCGATGCGTCTGGCTCCCTGCGGCATTTCGGTGCTGGCGGTACGCGGCAGGAAGCCTTCGAGTACTTGTTCAATCTGCTCGCGCCGCAGTTTGGCCTTGATGGTTCCCCCGATCAGGCTGGAGCCTTTGCCGAGTATGGTTACCGGAACTTCGTCGGCTTTCGACGCGGGATCGAGAAGTTTTTCCTTTGCCAGGCGGCAATTGTTCCAGAGAGCCTGCAGTTGGAAGGCGTCGATCTTCGCGGGTAATGTGGCTGCCACGGTGTGGGCCAGCGCGAGATCGATGTTATCTCCTCCCAGCAGGATGTGCTCGCCCACAGCTACACGTTCGAGTTGCAGTTCTCCATCCTGCTCGGTGACGGAGATCAGGGTGAAGTCCGTGGTGCCGCCGCCGATATCCACCACGAGGACGACGTCGCCTTTCTTCACTCGTTGACGCCAGTCTCGATGACGCTCGATCCATGCGTAGAACGCGGCCTGCGGTTCTTCGAGCATCGTCAGGTTGCGAAAGCCCGCGGTCTCCGCCGCGCGTTGCGTGAGTTCGCGCGCAATGGCATCGAATGATGCGGGCACGGTGACAAGCACTTCCTGCTGGTCGAACGGGGCGTCCACATGTTCCTGATCCCACGCGGCGCGGAGATGCTTCAGATATTCGGCGGAAGCGTCAACGGGAGAAATACGCGCGATGCCCTCCGTGGTTTTCCACGGCAGCATGGCGGCCGTGCGGTCGACCGCGGAGTATGACAGCCAACTCTTGGCGGACGAAACCAGGCGCGTGGAAATCTCGGCTCCGCGGCGCTGCGCCAGTTTTCCTATCACATATTTGGGAGCCTGATCCCAGGGCAGGGCAGTGGCCCCGGCGGGAAAATCGCGCTCCCCGAGGATGTAGAGAAATGAGGCCAGCAGTGGTTCGGCGCTCACCTCATTGGCGTTGATGAGCTGCGGAATAGCGGCCAGCTTAACCACGGGCTCATCCGAAATTTCGGTGTAGGCGAGAGCGCTATTGGTGGTGCCGAGGTCGATGCCGATCGAATAGCGCGGCTTGGCCAAGACTACTCCACTTCGATCTCGGCGGGCGCGAGCACCGCGAGATCCTGGCGCGAATTCAGCTTCGGAAGCGCGATCGCCGTAGCGCGCCATCCTTTATGACGCAGCACGCCGGCGGGGGGCTTGCCGGAGGCCGGAACATTGCCGATATACTTCACCAGCGCAGATCCGCCATCGGGCGCATTGGCAACGCTGCCCTCCACGGCGTCGATCACGGGAACGGGGGCGAAATTACGTATCAGAATCTCGCGGGTGTGGGTGTGGACATCGCGCGCCGCGGCGCCGACCTGATCGTCCGAATAGGGGGCGATGTCTTCCATGAAGAAATCCAGCAGGCGGGCGTCGCGCTGCAGCATCCCGAGCAACTGGAGGGCGCCGTCTTCAGGCTTAATCTCAGGCTTGGGCGGCGCGGGAGGCACGGGCGCAGGTTTCACGATGAGGCCGAGTTCGCCTAACATGTCGTCCGGCAATTTGCCGCTGAAGAGGAGCGCGAAGAAGGCTCGAAAAGCTAACAGGATACGGTTCAATGGGTGGCTGACTCCAAATTTTCAGGATAGCAGCGGGGATCAGCCACCGATGAAGCGCCACGACTACCCCAGCCCGGCATCGCGCAGGAATTTCGCCGACTCTTCCGGCGGTGTCGGATTAATATAAAAGCCGGTGCCCCATTCAAAACCCGCTACTCTCGTAAGCCTCGGAATGATTTCGATATGCCAGTGATACGCGTGGCTCGGCGCTTCCTGCAGCGGCGCGGTATGAATCAGCAGATTGTAGGGGGGACGCTCCAGAACTTTTTCCAGCTTCTTGAGCGTGGATTTAAGAACCCAGGCGAGGTTCTTCAGTTGATGCGCATCGGCATCTTCGTAGTGCGATCGATGGCCACGCGGCAGAATCCATGTCTCGAACGGAAACCTCGCCGCGTAGGGTTCCACCACCACGAAATGTTCGGTTTCCGTCACGATGCGCGTTCCTGTCTTGATTTCCTGGCGAACCAAATCGCAGAACAGACAGCGCTCCTTGAAATCGAAGTAGCGTTGTGAAACCTCGATCTCCTCCTGTACGCGCTTGGGAACTACCGGCAGAGCGATCAGCTGCGAATGGGTGTGTTCGAGAGTGGCGCCCGCGCTCTCACCCTGATTGCGGAACAGCAGTACGTAGCGCAGCCGGCGATCGTTCTTCAGATCCAGCACACGGTCGCGAAACGCCCACAGCACCTGCTCGACGGAGGCGTCCGAAAGTTCGGTGATGCTGAGCGCATGCTGCGGGGCCTCAACCACTACTTCATGCGCGCCCACGCCATGCATCCGGTCAAAAAGCCCTTCGCCTTCGCGGTCGAGATCGCCCTCCACTTCGAGCACCGGGAATTTATTGGGAATCACGCGCAGGGACCAGCCGGGATGATTGGGCGCGGATCCATTGCGGTAAGCCAGCACCTCGGGCGGCGTCTTGCTCTCGTGGCCCTCGCAGAAAGGGCAGAACCGCGGGGAAGCGGTGACGGGCAGCGATTCGCGAACGAAATCGGTAGGCCGGCGCACCCGGTCGGTGGCAATGATGACCCATCGCTCGGACACGGGATCTTTTCGCAGTTCGGGCATATGTGATGAACCATCCACTATATCGACACGGTTATGACGACATAGTGAGCGGAAAGGCCTCCTCAAGATGCTCGATGGTTTCGCCGACTATCGAAAGCACATCGAAACGGGCGGTCGAAGCGTCGGCTTCCGCGCGCCGGATATAGTCTCTGGCCGCACGCCGCAGCGCAAGGATCTTCTCATGGTCGATATCGCGCTCGGGCGCACTCCAGTCGGAGGAGAGGCGGGCTTTCACTTCGACAAATACCAAAACCCCACCTTCCCAGGCAATCAGATCGATCTCGCCGCCTCCCTGCGGAGGGCGCCAGTTGCGCGCTACTACGATGTAGCCCTTCTTCCGTAGATAGCGATGCGCCAGATCTTCGCCGCGTCGCCCGACATTACCGTGCCGGCGATAACGCAGACCGTCGGCGCACCGGTACAGGGGGGCCAGGAGATTCAAATTCGAACTCCATGGCTTTGCCGGATTTGCGCAGGCGCGCGAAGCGGTTGACGAGAAACTCGAAGCCGGGCCATTTCCAGAAAGATAGTGGCTTCACGTGGACGGAAATCTCACGAAATTTTGCCCCCGTGTAATCCGGGCGTCTACTTCCCCGTATAAATCACGCGCCAGATCTTGCCCTTCTGGCTCTCGCAAATATACAGCGATCCGTCCGGCGCCATCGCCACGCCATCCGCCCGCGCCACAGCATCGTTCGGATTCATCAGCTCCGCTTTACCTGCGAAACCATTGGCAAAAACCTCGAAATTGCCCGAAGGATTCCCGCCCGAGAACGGCTGAAACGTCACGTTATAACCTTCCTGCGGCATCGGCGAGCGATTCCACGATCCATGGAACGCGATGAACGCCCCATTGCGATACTTCGCCGGAAACTGCGTGCCCTCGTAGAACATCACGTCCACCGGAGCCCAGTGCGCCGGAAACGCGGCGATCGGCTGAGCGAAATCCGCGCAGCGCCCCACTTTCTTCCCATCGCCGCCGTACTCCGGATTCAGCAGCGATTTTTTCTGCCCGAGATCGTAGAAGCAGAACGGCCATCCGAAATTCAACCCAGCCGTAGCCGCGCGGAACATCGGTTCGGCAGGCCGCGTCGCGTTGTCTACGGAATTGAACAGATCCGACCACAACTGGTCCAATTGGTCCCGATTATTCATCACAATGTAAAGCGCGCCATTGTGCCAGGTAATCGCCGGCATCTGCCGCAGGCCGGTCGCATACCTCGTGCCATCCGCCTGCTTCTGATTCAGCTTGTTCTCGTCGAACTTCCAGATGCCGCCATGTTCGTCGAGAATCGGGCATGGATCCTGTCCCGCCTGCTTCGGGGCACGGTCGCGCGGCTGGCACGCATTCGAAGGCGCACCCACATTTATATAGAGCGACCCTTTCCCGTCGAAGGCCAGGCCTTTATCTTCGTGTTCCCGCTGCACCGGCAGATCGGCGACGACGGTCTCCATCGCTCCCGTGGGAGCCAGCGTCCCTGGAGTCATCTTGTAGCGCTCCACGGACGTTGTCGTCGCGACATAAAGATACCCGTTGCGCAGACCAATCCCGGTGCTGCTCCCCTTGCCGAAAGTTTCCTTCGTCTCGAAGCGCCCGTCGCCATCCTTATCGCGCAGCGCGACCACGCCGCCGCCCCCTCCCCGTCCGCCCATAAGCGCGACGTAAACATCGCCGTTCGGCGCCACCGCCATGTGCCGCGCGGATCCAATATTGTCGACGGCGACGAACGCGCAGAACCCGGCAGGCAGAGTGATGCCGCCATTGCCCGCGTCGCAGGCAGGCGCGGCGCCGTGCATCAGGGAAGTCGCGGCCACAATCGCGCACCCTGCGAGTAACATTCCGCGTGTGATTCGATTCATAGTATTTATTCGATAGTAGCCTATAAGATGCACAATAGGTCTTACCGAGCCGTGACCCGCAAGGGAGCGGATTTTTTTGTGAGGAGAGAACTGTCAATGAAGTTAATCGAACGAGCTGTGCTTTCAACTGTCATACTCCTGTCATGCACGGCACTGGGGATCGCCCAGGCGCCCGGCCAACCCCCCGCCGGCAGACAGGGAGGCCGCGGAGGCCCGCCCCGTATTGTGCTTTCCGTAACTACATCGGCCTGGCCGGATGGCGGCGAAGTGCCCATGACTTACTCCATGCGTGGTGACAACAAGTCCCCCGCATTCGATTTCCACTGGAGCATGGGCAACAATCCAGCCGATGCTCCCGCCGACCTGAAAACCTATGTAATGACGCTGCGCGACATGGAGAATTCCACCAACAAAGGACCCACCGACACGCTCCACTGGGCGGCTTTCAACATCCCCGGAACCGCGAAGGGTGTCCCCATGGGGCTGGCAGGTGGCGACCTGCCCGATGGAACGCGTAACGGTCCAGGCTTCAATGCGGGCCGCGGCGGGACACCGGCATATGCCGGCCCGGGCGCCGGACCGGGCCCGTTCCATCACTACTGCTTCGAATTCTACGCACTGGATACCAAGCTCGATCTGCCCGCCACCGTCTCGCGCGACGATCTGCTCAAGGCGATGGAAGGCCACGTAATCGGCAAGGCTGCATATTATGGCCGCTTCCACGCCGCCCAGTAATGTGGGACAGGCGCTGTCGCCTGTCCATTCTGGACTTCTGGTATTTGCCGTAGCTATAGCCGCCTTCGCCCAGACGCCATCCTCCGTATGGGATGGCGTCTACACGGAGGCGCAGGCCACCAGCGGCCTCGCTCTCTATAAACAGGAATGCGCCTCCTGCCACGGCATGGCCCTCGAAGGTGCGGGCCAGTTCCCTCCGCTCGCCGGCGACGATTTCAAAGCCAACTGGAACGGCCAGCAACTCAGCGATCTCTTCGAAAAAATGCGCCTGTCGATGCCCGCCGATCATCCCGGCAAACTCAGCGGAGAGCAGAACGCCGACATCCTCGCGTATATGCTCAAACAGAATGGATTTCCCGCCGGCTCGACGGCCATTAAGGGCGATGCCAACGCCCTCAAATCCATTAAATTCGACTCCACGAAACCGAACAAATAAAAATGAAACAGATTCGCATTCTCGCCATGATGACCGCCGGCCTCTGCCTCGCCGCCACATCGGTCACGGAAATCACCATCCCCGGCGACCGGCCATTTCCCGAAAGCGTCACGTCCACCGCCGACGGCACTATCTACGCCGGAAGCCTGGCCAATCACGTGATCTTCAAAGCGGCGCCTGGCGCGGCCACCGCCGAGCCATGGATCAAACCTGGCGCCAATGGATTGCTGGCTGTTCTGGGCGTCCTTGCCGACGAAAAATCGGGCACGCTCTGGGCCTGTTCCACCAACATGACGAGCGAGGGCGAGCCGACCGCGTTGAAGGCTTTCGATCTCAAGACCGGCGCACCCAAAGGCAGCTACCCGTTCCCGCCCGCGCCCAGGTCGATTTGCAATGATATCGCGATCGGCCCCGACGGCGCCGCCTACGTCACCGACACCGGAAACCCGCGCATCCTGCGACTGAAACGCGGCGGCTCAAAGCTTGAAGTCTGGACCAACGACCCGCGCTTCGACTCGCTCGACGGCATCGCTTTCGGCGACAACTCCACCATTTATGTAAATACCGTTCAATCCGGTCACCTGTTCCGCATCCCACTGAGCGGCACCGGAACTGCCGGAAGGGCCGTTCAGCTTGAGGTCACGGCCAAACTTGAAAGCCCGGATGGCATGCGCGCCGACGGCAAAAATCGGCTGCTGCTCGTCGAAGGCGCCGGCCGCCTCGATCGCGTAACCTTCGACGGGGACACCGCGAAGATCGAAGTCCTTAAGAACGGCTTCAACGGTTCCACCGCCGTAACCAGAGTGGGAAACACCGCCTGGGTGCTCGAAGGTAAGGTCGCCTATATGATGGACCCGAAGCTCAAGGATCAGGATCCCGGGCCGTTCAGACTCTACGCGGTAACTCTCAAATGACAGCGTTTTCAAAATGACAATAAGGATTTGGTAATACCATGAAACTCACTTCCCGCACGGCCCTGACCGCCGCCATACTGCTGGCCTCGACGGCAGCCATCAAACTCGCGTCCGGTAATGCCGACCCAAAAAACGTCCTCACCGGCGATGCGGCGTTCGCCAGCTTTACCGACGTCAAACCCGGCGTTTGGCGTCACATCACCGTCGCCAGCCTGCCCAAACCATTTGCCACTCCGGCGTCGACCACACGCGCCCAGATCGTCCCGCGCCCTGATAATGTCTGGCCACTGGCGCCTCCCGGATTCAAGGTCGAGCTCTTCGCCACGGGCCTCGCCAATCCGCGGACCATCCGTCGCGCACCGAACGGCGATCTGTTTGTCATCGAAACCACCGGCAACGGCGAGATCACCATCTTCCGCGGCATCACCGCCGACGGCAAGCCGAAGGAAACGTCCACATTCATCACCGGACTCAAGAATCCCTTCGGACTGGCCTTCTACCCGCCCGGAAAAAATCCCCAATACATCTACATCGGCAACACCGGATCGGTGGTGCGCATCCCCTATAAGAACGGCGATCTGAAAGCTACCGGTCCCGTCGAGACCATCATCCCGACGCTGCCGGTAGGCGGCCATTCCACTCGCGATGTGCAGTTTTCACTCGATGGCAAAAAGATGTTCGTCGCCGTCGGTTCCGGCTCAAACGTTGCCGAAGAAGATCCCGAACTGCAGAAGCAGGAAGTGCATCGCGCCGACATCCTGCAATACACGCCCGACGGGACGTTCGTGAAGGTATACGCTTCGGGCATTCGCAACCCGGTGGGCATCGCCGTCAATCCCATCACCGGCGAGTTGTGGTGTTCGGTGAACGAACGCGATCTGCTCGGCGATAACCTGGTCCCGGATTACATCACGCACGTGCAGGAAGACGGCTTCTACGGCTGGCCGTGGTATTACATGGGCAGCAATCAGGACCCGCGCCACGAAGGCAAGCATCCCGAACTGATGGGCCACGTGCTGGTTCCCGATATTCTGCTGCAGCCGCACAACGCGTCGCTCGAAATGACTTTCTATGACGGCAAGATGTTCCCCAACGAATACGATGGCGACATCTTCGCGGGCGAGCATGGATCGTGGAACAAGTCCGTCCGCACCGGTTACGAAGTGGTCCGGGTCCCTCTCAGCAAGGGTCACGCGTCCGGCATCTACGAGGATTTTCTGACCAACTTCGTGCTGCCCGACGGCACCGTGTGGGGCCGGCCGGTGGGTGTGGCGACGGCATCCGATGGATCGCTGATGGTTACCGACGATGGATCGAAATCCGTCTGGCGGGTCAGCTATACCGGTGGAAAGTAAACTCGCAGACGCGCAGCAGGAAGTCTGGGACGAAGAGCTCCGCTACTGGCGTACCCGGACCACCGGAAAACTCGAGGAGCATATGTCTCTCTGGCACGACGAAGTCGCCGCCTGGGGGAGTATGCTCCAAAAGCCTGGGACCAAAACCGACATGCGCACCAACGTCGCGGGCGTTTTGCGGGACACGCGCCCGGGCCAGTACACAGTGGATCTGGAGCTTTTCAACGTTCGGGTTGAAGGAGATTTTGCGTTCGTGTTCTATCGAACCCACGAAGTCCGCACCGATCTGGCGGGCAATCGAAAAGAAGCGCGCGTACGCATCACGCACACCTGGTGGCGCACCCCGCAAGGCTGGCAAATCATAGCGGGCATGGGCGCCGCAATCTGAATGTGGGATAGGCGCTTCCGCGTGTGCCCCAAAGGGGCTGAATACCAGTGGGGGAAGGACCCACTCGAATAGTTGATGGTTAGATTCGATAGCTGGCGAGCGGCAGGTTCGGGTAACCGGGCAGGTCG
>Ga0302320_10002896_pt1 | contig 40131 bp, 31 predicted proteins | sample Bog_T0_3_FD_202130 | JGI IMG/M metagenome (GOLD analysis project Ga0302320, IMG submission 202130) | Peat permafrost microbial communities from Stordalen Mire near Abisko, Sweden - Bog_T0_3 | ecosystem: Environmental > Terrestrial > Soil > Wetlands > Peat | place: Sweden: Abisko, Stordalen Mire... | reverse complement strand
CCAAAGGATTGGTCGATCCCGGAGAAAAACCGCAGGAGGCAGCCCTGCGCGAAGTCCGCGAGGAATCTGGCCTGGTCGCCACTCCCATCGCCAAGTTAGGCGATAGCAAGTATGTTTACGTACGCACCTGGGGCGACAAGCAAAGAGTTTTCAAGATTGTCAGCTTCTATCTGCTGCGCTACGTGTCAGGCCGTATCGGCGACATCGCGCCCGAGATGCGCGTCGAGGTCAAGCGTGCGCTCTGGATCTCCCTGGCGGAAGCTCCGCAACGGCTGGCGTACAAGGGCGAAAAGTCAATGGCGCAGAAGGCAATCGAATATTTGCAATCTCATTCCGAGGGTTAAACTTGGCCGGAACACCGCATACCGAAACTCACTTTACCGCTGGAAACTTCGTTCGCGACGTCGTCATCGGCATGTCTGACGGTCTAACTGTACCCTTCGCCCTAGCCGCCGGTCTCTCCGGCGCCGTGCAAAACACTCGGCTCATCATCATCGGAGGCCTCGCCGAAATCGCGGCCGGCTCCATCGCGATGGGCCTCGGCGGCTATCTCGCAGCGCAGGGCGACGCGGAACATTACGCGCAAGAACGCGAACGTGAATACCGCGAGATTCGCGAAATTCCAGAAGAAGAGAAAGCCGAATGCAGCCGTGCTTTCGAAGCCTATGGCATCACGGCGGCCCAGAGCGCCCCCATTGTCGAGACCCTGAGTCATAATCCCGATGCCTGGGTCGAGTTCATGATGCGTTACGAGCTCGGACTGGAACGACCGGAGCCGGCTCGCGCCCGCAACAGCGCCGCAACCATTGCCGGAGCCTACATCGTCGGCGGATTCATTCCATTGTCGCCCTACGCGCTTACCGCTACGGCGGCGCGGGGACTAATCGTGTCCGCTGCGGTCACGCTCGCCGCCCTCGGAATCTTCGGCTACATGAAAGGACGCTACACCGGCACCGGCCCCCTCCGGAGTGCCGGACAAACCATGCTCATCGGCGGTCTAGCCGCAACCGCGGCCTTCTGCCTGGCCAAGCTCATCACTTAAAACAAACGCCGCATGTCTTCGACAGCGTTCAGCGGAAGCGAAAGTACCATCAGTGCGCCGTGATCACCAGCGGAACTGGTTGATCATAAGGCGTAATGGTGACGCTCAATGCCTTGCGCGCTTTGAATGCGTCCTCAGTAACAGGGAACAACACGATGATCGTTCCTCGGGCGGTTTGGCCGGGAGCGATTTTTTCTTCCGGCAGCAAGGGATCCAGAGGGGCACGTTTCAGTTGCGGAAATGCTGTATAGTAGCGATCGAAGTCGACCGCCGACGCCGCTGAGTCGGAAAAACTTCCCGCCGTCGTTTCCAGCTTCGCTCCAATTTCGTGGATGTAATACGTCTTCTCGCCGGGATTGGTGACCGTGACGTTCAATGCCACCATGACCGCGCCTTGTCCGGTTACATCGGCGGTGGTGATCGTGTCGATCGATCCGGTCGTCTGTGAATGGGGGCGCTGTATGAAGCTGAAGATTCCAGCGATGACCACGATGATCGCTACGCCAATGAGAACGATTCCGACCGGCGGCAGTTTCTTCGAAGGCGTGCTCATCTCTTCGCCGAGATGGAACGGAATCGGGGCCGGAGTATTAACTTGGCTTTCAGGCGGCTTAGGGTCGTCGGTTGTCATACAAGCTAGTGTAGGCGCGAGTGCCCGCTCGTGCGTCCTATGCGATCACCCTCCCTTTACGCTGCCCCCAGTCCAAGACTTATCGGCCAGTCATGCTTCATGGCCTTTGCGAATTTATTCACGGGGAGCGTGTTCAGAACGTCGTCCGCGGTTAGCCATGCCCGTCGCGCCTGTAAGATTCCGTAGCGAATCTTGTCCATGTGTGAAGTATGATGCGAATCCGTGTTGATGACGATGCGAATTCCGTGCTGTTTTGCCAGCCGCAGGTGGCGATCGTTGAGGTCAAGGCGATCCGGATACGCGTTCAACTCCATGGCGATCTTATTCTTAGCCGCGGCGCGAAAAACAGCTTCGATGTCAAACTGGTAGGCGTCCCTGCGTAGCAGCAGGCGTCCCGTGGGATGGCCCAGAATCGAGACGTTGGGATTCTCCACTGCGCGAATCAGTCGCGCGGTCATCTCTTCTGGCGACTGCCCAAAGTGTGAATGGACACTGGCGATGACGAGATCCATATCTTCGAGCACCGAGTCAGAGAGGTCGAGCGACCCGTCACCGAGAATGTCGACTTCAATTCCGGCGAAGATACTGATCCCCCGCTCTTCCGCATTAACCGCACGAATGCGCTTTATGTGTTCGACCGCGCGCTTGTCGTCGAGTCCGTTGGCGAAGGCTAAGTTTTTCGAGTGATCTGTGATCGCCATATACTCGTAGCCGTGGGCGCGGGCCGCTTCTGCCATTTCTTCGATCGTGTTGCGGCCATCGGTTTCGACGGTGTGCATGTGAACGTCGCCACGAAGGTCGCCAAGTTCGATCAGTTTGGGCAGTGTATTATTTTCGGCGGCTTCGATCTCGCCCAGGTTCTCGCGCAACTCTGGCGGAATGTAATCCAACTTCAGCGCAGCGTAAATCTCTTCTTCAGTTTTTTCGGCAGCGATGGTGCCATCGTCCAAGCTGGAGAGGCTGTATTCATTGAGCGTATAGCCCATCTTCAACGCGCGCTGTCGCAGGGTCACATTGTGCGCTTTCGATCCCGTGAAGTACTGCATCGCCGCGCCAAAAGATTCCGGCGGTAGCAGCCGGACATCGACTTGCATCCCACCACGCAGGCGGAAACTGACCTTGTTTTCGCCGCGAGCGATGATGTCCATCAGTCCGGGCAGAGTGATTACGTGCTCGATTAAGCGTTCGCGTTCGCCGGCGTCCGCACAGGCCGGGCCGGTGACGAGCATATCGAGGTCGCCAACCGTCTCGCGGCCACGTCGCAATGATCCCGCAGGTGTAACTTTCTCGACGCCGGGGGAGTCACTTAAGTGCTCAATGATCTTGTCGGCCTGGAGCTGCGCGGCGTCGATCAGGAATCGTCCTGCAATGCGGCGGTAGTCCTCGATGGCTTTCAGCAACTTCTTCTCGTGCTTCTCGCCCATGCGCGGCAGCTCGCGAATTTTGCCTTCGCGAGCCAGCTTCTCGACGCCTTCGAGATCGCTGACTTGGAATGTACTCCAGATCAACGCAATGGTCTTGGGGCCGAGTCCCTGAATCTTGAACAGCTCCAGCATCGACGGGTTGTATTTCCCCAGCAGTTCGGCATGAAGAGCCAGCTTGCCGGAGGCAAAGAGTTCTTGCAGGTTGGCCAACATCCCCTTTCCGATGCCCTGGATGGCGAGCACTTTTTTCGTCTCGCCGATCAGATCGGAAATCTGCTGATGCTGCGCCTCGATCGCCTCAGCTGCGTTGCGATAGGAACGGATGCGAAACGAATCTTGCCCATCGATTTCGAGCAAGTCGGCAGTCTCATAAAGGATGCCGGCGATGGCCTTGTTGTCCACGGAAATAAGAGTAAATGATTATGGGAGCCGCGGCATCCCCAGCGTTCTGGCGACGAAGGCAAGGTCAAGGGCGCCGGGCGAGAGCTTGCCCTGAGCCTGTCGAAGGGGCGCACGCCCCACACCACACGGGCAATGTTTTACTGGACCGGCGTCCCGTTATTCACGCAGCTCGCGGCGTCGGCGGACGAGCGAACTACTCCCGTCTGGTCGGCGCAGAAGGTGCGCCGTCCGAAGGCTTCACCGCTGGGTGTTGCGATCAACTGGAAGCGCGATGCCGGTGAGGCGGTGCATCCCGAAACTGTGAAGTTGTAGCCATGCTGCCTGCCGCCGGCTAACCCGCTGCCGATGAGCATGGCCTGGTGTTCGTTGGGCTCGCCGCCGCCGAAGCCGTCCAGATCGGAGAGCGCGCACGTATATCCCACCGCGGGATAAGTTGCGGCATACGTCGTCTCTGCGGTGAGGATGGCCCGCACTGCCGCTAGAGTCATCGAGTCGTTCCCCAGTACGTGCCGTGTAGCCAGTTGCGGCTGCATCTGCATTTGCGGCTGATTCAAGACTGTAATGGTAGGCGGCGTGGCCGGGCCAAGGTGCGAGTTCATGCCGTCGGTAACTTTCTTAAGTAGATCGGGATCGTCCAGAGGAATGCGAATGGTGACCTCGATTGCATTGAGCCGCCACACGCCCGATTCCATTTTCATCGAAAAAGTTGTGCGTGGCATGTACGACATGGTGTGCTGTAGCTGGCCGTCTTTATAGGCATGAAAAGAGAGGTCGATATCGTCTTGATCGCCCGCCAACGAATCCTTGTCGACCACGACGTCCAGCTTCAGATTCGTCTTGGGATCGTCCACGGATAAAAGTATGGGGCCGGTTTCGAAGGTCTTAAATCTGCCCTGATTTGGAATTTGGGTCACTGCGGAGTACAGCTTCAACTTATCCAATGCGCCAGATTTTTCTAGAGCCGCGAGAGTGACGTCGGGCAGGTGTCTGTTGAAGGTTCCGGTTTCTTTGCTGAAGAACATTTCCATCAACGCCTGGCGCGCGGTTTGCTGCGGCGGTTCCTGGGTCGTGGCAAAAGAGCACACGCTATATAAGAGGATGGAGAATAGACAGACGGCGCATTTCCGCATTGAGCAAGCTCCTGACAGGGTGTCTGGAAGGATGGTTTCACAGTCTCTGAAATGGCTCCAGTTACCGAGGTAAGATTGGAAACAACCCTCGGCAGGGAGCTTGCATCCCACACTGCGAGCCGGATGTTTTACAATTCAGGCTAACGCCAAGAAGATCGAACCCCTTTTGAATACGACACAAATCCTGGGGAGAAAAAGCGCAGCCTTCAAGCTGTTGCTGGGACTTTGTGTTTTTCTGGTGGGATTGATCGGGGTCATCCAGGTCGTCCATGTGCACACGGACGACGCGAAGATTCCCGCGCATGAATGTTCGATCTGTTCGGTCGCTCACGCAGGCATCTTGGTCAACACGCTGCCCCAGCCGGCGCCGGTTTTCCGTCAAACCACTCTTGCTGCCCAGCCCGCGGTAAAGGATGAACTGCGCCGGGCTGCGCTTTCGCTTTATATCCGTCCGCCTCCTTCGGTCTAGTTCTGCAGCAATTAATCGTGCCACCGTGCTCCCTGTCGAGCCCGTATGGCCATCCTTTATTGCAGCTTTCACCGGCATCACAGGAGAATTCCATGCAGAGCGTTTTCAGCCGTTTTCATCTGCTTTTAGGCTTCTTTCTTTTCTTATTTTCTGCGCTGCCGTCGGGCGCGCAATCGGGCGGGAACTCCAGTTCTATCAGCGGCGTGGTCAAGGATCCCTCCGGTGCGGTAATTCCCGGCGCTACGGTTGAAATTCACAATCCGGTCAGCCACTTCGATCAATCGACGATCTCGGACGATCAGGGCAGGTTCAATTTTCCCAACGTACCGTTTAATCCTTACCATCTGTCCGCAAGTGCGCCGGGTTTCGCTGCTAGTGCGCAAGATGTGGACGTGCGATCCATCGTTCCCATCACTGTCGGTGTGGCGTTGCAGGTATCCGGCTCCGCTACCGAAGTGACCGTCGAGGCGGGTGGCGATTTGGTCGAGAACGACTCGACGTTTCACTCCGACATCGACAAGAAATTGTTCGACAAGATTCCTCTGGAGAGTTCCTCTTCCTCTCTCAGTTCATTGGTAACGCTTTCGACGCCGGGTATCGCAGCCGATTCTAACGGCCTGTTTCATGGCCTAGGCGATCATGCAGAGAACTCTTTTTCCGTCGACGGACAGCCCATCACCGATCAGCAGAGCAAAGTTTTCTCTAATCAGGTTCCGCTAGACTCGATTCAGTCGATGGAGGTGATTTCGGGCGCGCCTCCAGCCGAGTATGGCGGCAAAACCAGCGTCGTGATCGTGGCGACCACGCGCTCCGGCGAGGGAGTTACCACGCCACATGGCAGTATCACTACGTCTTACGGCACTTTTGGAACCTCGACTGTGGCGGCCGACGTGGCTTACGGCGGAAAGAACTGGGGCAACTTCATTTCGGTGGGCGGATTGAATACCGGCCGCTTCCTTGATCCGCCGGAGTTCACGGTTTTGCACGACAAAGGCAACGAGCAAAATCTGTTCGATCGCGTCGATTATCAGATCTCGAACTCGGACTCGATCCAATTCAACTTCGGGTACAGCCGGAGCTGGTTCCAGACGCCCAATTCGCTGGACGCGGAGAATGCTACTGCATGGAACGGCCTGGATGGCGTCGACGCGCAGGACGTCAACAACTATGCGGGCATCGCCCCTAACGGTGCACGCGTAGGAGCCACCGATCAGCGCTCTAAGATTGGCACTTTCAACATTGCGCCCTCGTGGACACATGTCATAAATCCCAGCGCGGTCTTGACGCTGGGCACATTCGTGCGCCGCGACGACTACAACTACTATCCCAGCAGCGATCCATTCGCCGACCTTGGACCTCCGGGATTGCAGCGCCAGTCAGTAGGGCAAAACCGCACCTTAACTAATGCGGGCATCCGCTCGGATGTTTCGTATGTGAAGGGCGTCAACAACATCAAAGCGGGCGTCACTTACGAACAGACCTTTCTGAATGAAAACGACAATATCGGAGTCGTGGACCCAACTTACAACGCGCCCTGTATTACGTTTTCCAACGATCAGCAACAGTATGTGGCGGCGCCGGGCCTCAACCCTGCCTCGTGCCCCGGAAACATCGGCACGTTCCAGCAAAACAACGTGGCGAATCCGAATGCCCCGGGAAACGCTTTGTATCCCTTCTACAACTCCGTTCTGGCGCCTTACGATTTAACCCGTGGCGGCACGCTGTATGGCTTCGCGGGCCACACCGACGTGAAGGAACTCGCTCTTTACGTGCGCGACAATGTCAGCATTAAAAACTGGTCGCTGAATCTGGGACTGCGCGGAGATCTCTACAATGGATTGACGATCGCGCGGCAAGCCGAACCTCGTGTGGGCGTGGCCTACAACATAAAGAAAACCAATACGGTGCTGCGCGCCTCTTACGCGCGTACGCTCGAATCGCCATTCAACGAAAATTTGATCCTTTCGAGCAATGGGTGCGCCAATGCGGTTTTGTCTCCGTTGCTGTTGTGCAATGGTGCCGCGACTGGGGCGCTTAATCCCGGATTCCGCAACGAATTTCACGCTGGCATTCAACAGGCGTTCGGAAAATACCTGGTGTTCTCCGGCGAGTGGATTTCGAAATATACCCACAATGGCTACGATTTCAGCGTTCTCGGCAATACTCCGATCACGTTCCCCATTGAGTGGCACAACTCGAAGATCCCGGGTTATGCGGGTCGGGTAAGTGTGCCGGATATCCACGGCTTCTCTGCGCTAATGGTTTTCTCGAGCGTTGCGGCGCGTTTCTTTCAGCCACAAATTGGCGGTGCCGGTGCGACGGTTGCGACCAGCGCAGGCCTGCCTTTCCGCATCGACCACGACGAAAAATTCAATCAGACCACGCATCTGCAATATCAACTCGGCAAGCGTGGGCCATGGTTTGGCTTCAACTGGCGTTATGACAGTGGACTTGTCGCAGGAAACGCGCCCTGCTATGGAATTGGCGCAACCAACGATTGTCCGCAGTCCACGACGCTCAACGGGCAGCCGGCGGTTCTGTTGCAGGATGCTTTCGGGAATCCGCTGAGCGCCGACCAGGAGTTCCAGGCTGGATTTACCTGCAACGGAGTAAGAGCGACACCGACCACCCCGCTGCCGTCCGTTTGCCCGGCGTCCCAGTTTTCATCCAGCCTGATCAAAGTGCCGGCGAGTGGAACAGAAAACGACGATCACAACCCACCGCGTATCGCATCCCGGAGTCTTTACGACTTCTCTGTGGGGCATGACAATCTGTTTCACGGAGAACGCTACAAGTGGAGTGCGAGGTTGACAGCGGTCAATATCACCAACAACTACGTGCTTTACAACTTCCTGTCGACGTTCAGCGGAACGCACTATGTAACCCCGCGATCGTTTTCAGCGGAGCTGGGCTTCCACTTCTAGCCGCGTCCGGCAGAAAAACGGGCGCTCGAGGAGGGGATCCGAGCGCCCAAGCCGCCTTTCGTCCAACACTTTTTCCCCAGGTTAGGAAGCTAACTCTTCGAGGGCTCCTCGATTTCTTATCACCAGAGTCGCGCCATCCAACCGGATCAAGTCTCTCTTCTTGAGATCGCTCAGCAGTCGGGTTACGGTTTCGCGGGAGGAGCCGATCATTTGTGCCATCTCTTCGTGAGTAGCATTAGAGCGAATGCGGACCTCCGGTAATTCTGGCCGCTCTCGGCCGGGCGTCCACGATAGCAGCAGCCGAGCCAGCTTTCCAGCCGATGAACGAGCCAGTACCAGTTCGTGAATGTCGCGGTATGCGGCCTGGAATTCGCGGCTGAGTGTCTGAGTCGCGTGCAACCCTGCCTCGCTGTTGCTCTCCAACAAACGCAAGAGAACGTCGCGCTCAACGAAATTCACCTGGCACGGCATCGAAGTTTCGGCGGTCAGCTCATAAGCCTCGCCGGTAATGACTGCGCTCAATCCGAGAACCGTACCGGCCTCTGCCATCCGCAAGATTAGGACTTTGCCATTGCGCGACGTGGTCGAGAGTTTGACCTTGCCGGAGCAAAGAATGAACGCGCCACGGGGCGTCTGACCTTCCACGAAGAGCAAAGCTCCACCGGGATAAGTGGCCAGATGGCTGCCGTGGCTAAGCTCCTTTAACCCGGCGAGGGACAAGGCACAGAACCAGGGACTCTTGCGTAGTTTGCAACTAAGGCAATTTTCGCTTACTGGCAGGCCGTAGGGGGAGTTCATAGTTTTCTCCTGGAAACGAATTCGATGAAACACTTCAGTCGCCGGCGTCGGGTTGATCAGGTGCATGCCGCGGACTTCACTGCGCAGAATGCGGACATTTTCGGTGTCGGCGAGGAGTCCGGCAGCAATGAGACGGGAGTCGCGCTCAGTTGAACGTAAGGCCCCAGCCAATTCCCACCCTGCGCCAGGGTCGGCGGTTGCACTCCAGTCTAAGGAACAAGCGAACAGAAACAGTGGATCGTAGGGGCCACGGTAGGCGCCGCCTTCGGATCCGTCTGAGTTCGGATGCGCCGCCAGAGTCTGCAAGTGGGCATGCGAAGGCAAACTGCAACCTTCCGCAACAACAGGCTCACGAGCCTGAGACCGGGACGCGGCCTCGTGAACCGCCGATCTGGCGCGGAGGTTCAAAGGTCGGGTCCGAACCCGACACTTCGGCTTTTCTCCGCCAAGATTGGTGGCTCGCTGCATACATCCTCAATCGAAAACTCAACATGGTCCGCGGGGGAAGGTCAAAGCGGCTAAGGCAGGTTAAGGGCCGTTGTTAATAGTTTGCGCAATACATAAATTAAAGGGCTTACGAGCGTAGGATCGAGTATCTCGCCGCCAGCAATGGCGAGCGAATGGCAGAGTGCCGAACCCACGGCAACAGAGAGTGGTGCGCTACCGTACATTCTTTTGCGGTGGCTGGGTGTTTACTCTGCGAATCGCGCGAAGGCCGACAGTACGAAAACGCTCAGTACGAAACAGGCCATTGCAATCGATTGCCCAACCTGTGGTGCAGCTCCCGGCGAAAGGTACACGCCGGTTTCAGGCGAATTCCGCACCCGTCCGCATCGCGACCGCCGATTGATCGCGGCCGACCCGTCTTCTTCATCGAACTGACCGGAGGATTACTAGTTGGTTACCCGAAGAGCGGATGCGGATCGGACTGACCAACCCTCACTGATCCTGCCTTTGTGAGTCTTATCAGTTCAAATTTAACTGTTAAGTGTACTTTACAGTACAGTCTTTCAGCCGAGAGAGAGCTAACCTAAGGCAGTCTCATTAGCATACTGTTGCCGCGCCGATAGGCGGCGGTCCCTTGCGAAATCAGGCGTTTCGCGCGCAAGGAGCCGTCCATGGCAGTCAATATACGAACTCTTACAACTAACTTGGCCAAACCAACGCCCAAGGATGGGGACAACAACCCCATCTACAATCAAATCCTGCTCGCGCTGCCTGCCGAGGAACGCAGTCTATTGTTCCCCAAGCTGGAGTATATGCGCCTCCAAACTCACCATGTTTTGCACGAACCGGGCGATACCTTAAAGTCGGCCTACTTCTGCAATACCGGCCTGATTTCGATTTTGAGCGTGTTTCCCAATGGAAAAAGCGTGGAGGTGGGTCTCATTGGGAAAGAAGGCTTTGTAGGCATACCGCTGGCGGCGAATTTTCGAACCGCGAACACCCGAGCCATCGTCCAGGCGGAAGCGACTGCTTTTCGGGTCGAGGCTCGCACGCTCACGGCTTTGCTGACGCGATGCCCGGAACTGGATCGTCAGCTCCAGCGGTTTGCCCAGATCTCAGCCATGGAAGTCACCCAGATCGCAGCCTGCAACCGGCTGCATGATGTAACCGAAAGACTGGCGCGTTGGCTTCTGATGAGCGCCGATCGCATCGGATCGAGTTCCCTTCCCCTTACTCAGGAATTGCTGGCGCAAATGCTGGGAACGCGCCGTTCCAGTGTGACCGTGTCGGCGGGTGTGTTGCAGAAAGCCGGGATCATCGAAAACTCCCGCGGTCGGGTGAAGATTCTCGACCGCCAGAAACTAAAGCGCGCCTCGTGTGAATGCTACGGAATCATGCTGCGCCAGGTCGAGCAGTGGCGTAAGGACGCTGAGTAAGATTGCGTCCGGGTTGATCGTTCACCAGAGAATTAGGGGTGTTTGAAATGAGCAATATCGGTCTAGGCTTGGATCGACATGAGTTCGAGTGTCCAAATTGCCATAAGATGACAGAGCACTCTTGGGCAGGAGCGGTAGTTCTGTATTCCAGTGCGCAGTGTCAGCACTGCGGTGAGACATTCCTGATCGTCGAGAACCAACCGCGGCTGGAGAGACCGGATCCTCAGCAGTCGAACTGAACTGCATCAGCTGAAAGAACCGCCAGTTGGCCTCAATGGCTTCCACGTTTCCTATTCGCCGTCATCGTCAAATCCCAAAATATAGCGTGATACCATCGAATTCGGATGCGTATTCTTTTCGTCGGAGACGTTTTTGGCCGTCCCGGCCGCACTATTGTTAAAGAACGCCTTAAAAACCTGGTCGCCGCTGAACGGGCCGATCTGCTCATCGTCAATGGCGAAAACGCCGCCGCCGGATTCGGCATCACTCCGCAAATCATCGACGAACTCTTCGAACTCGACGTAGACGTCATCACCACCGGCAATCACGTCTGGGATAAGCGCGAGCTCCTCGAATACTTTCAAAGCGCCAACGGAGACCAACACAGCCCGGCTCGCCGCGTGCTTCGGCCTGCGAACTACGCGCCCAAACTACCGGGCTGGGGAGTCTACGAAGGGCGCAAGGGTGACGTACCCTATGCCGTCATCAACCTTCAGGGCCGTGTTTTCATGGCCGCGAATGACGATCCCTTCCGCATCGCCGATCAGCTGCTCGAAAAGATTCAGGCCAAGGTAATTTTTGTCGACATGCATGCCGAAGCTACTTCCGAGAAAATCGCCCTCGGCTACTACCTCGACGGACGAGTGACGGCCGTGGTAGGCACCCACACGCACGTTCCCACTGCGGACGAGCGCATCCTGCCCGGAGGCACCGCCTACGTCACCGACGTGGGCATGACCGGCCCCTATGACAGCGTGATTGGGGTCAAGAAAGAACTCGTGATTGAGAGGTTTCTCACCAACATGCCAGCCCGCTTCGAGCCTGCCACGGGCGACGCGCGCCTTTGCGCCGTGCTGGTGGAATGTGACGCCGCTACGGGGCGCGCCCACGCCATCCGCCGCATCATGTTGCAATAAGTTATGTCATCCGCCGACGTTCAACCCGAGCAGCTCGCGACCACTTTCCGCTGGCTCGAATTTGACGCCTATCTTTTCGACATCGACGGAACCCTCCTACTCACCCGCGACGGAGTCCATCGCAAAGCACTTCACACCGCAATGCGTGAGATTTATGGTATCGACACAAACATCGAAGGCATCCCCTACCACGGCATGACCGATCTCGGCATCTTGCGCGAAGCGCTGGCCCGTATGGGCGTGTCGTCCGATGTGTTCGAGGGCAAGCTGCCCGCAGCGCTCGATGTCGTTTGTCGTGAAGTGGAAGACAACGCTGCGAAGATCGTTCCGGAAATCTGCCCCGGCATCCCAGAGGTTCTCGCGCGGTTACACGGCATGGGAAAGTTGCTAGGCGTCGCTTCCGGAAATCTTAAGTCCGTGGGATGGCACAAAATCACCGCGGCCCGGCTGAATCATTTCTTCACTTTCGGTTGTTTCAGCGACCGCTCGGAACAACGCGCGGACGTCTTCCGCAACGCCGTCGAAGAAGCCAAGCGGCGCCGTGGAGACGATGCAACTGTCTGCTTCTTGGGCGACACTCCGAGCGACATTGCAGCGGCACACGCCGCCGATGCAGCGGTGATCGCGGTGAGCACCGGAATTTTTGGCCATGAGGAATTAGGGAAATACCACCCAGACGCCAATATTGGCAGCTGTGAGGAACTGCTTCGTTCGAGCTAGAGGGACGAAATAGGCGGAGATTCTTCCTGGAAAAGATCGTGTGGCAGTTTAATGTGGGCTTTGCAGGACGCGATTCCCACAGCTTTCCACACAAACAAAACTGCCGCGGGTCTTCCGGCAAGCGATATCCTAAGGGCACCCCGTGTCCAGTTCCGACTTCAAAGAGACGCTTAAGCAGCAGGCCGACATCGTTCGCATCGTCGGCGAGTACGTGAAGCTGCGCAAAGCTGGAGCGCAGAATTTTGCCGGCCTGTGTCCTTTCCACGGCGAGAAGACACCTTCATTTTCAGTTCACGCCACGCGGCAGTTTTTTCACTGCTTCGGATGCGGCGTCTCCGGCGACGTCTTCACTTTCGTGCAGAAGATTGAGAACATTTCCTTCCCCGAGGCGGTTCGCATGGTCGCGCAGAAGACTGGCGTACCCCTGCCCAAGTTGGAATACAGCAGTCCGGCCGAAGCGCGCGATGCCCGGCTGCGCGGGGCCTTGCTCGAAATTCACGAGAAAGCTTGCGCTTATTTTCAGGATTGCCTGCGGCGTCCCGAGGGCGCTCATGCGAGAGAATACTTAGCGAGCCGAGGACTCACCACCGAAAATATTGCCGCCTTCAAGATTGGATACGCGCCCGAGTCGGGATTTCTGCTGCGCGATCACTTGAAGGGCAGTTTCGACGAAGAGATTCTGCGCGAGAGCGGATTGTTTTCCTGGAAGGAGAGTGATCTGCGCCAGCCCGCCCGGGCTAGCGTCCTGCCGGATGACAGCACTCCCAACGGCCTCGAGCCCACACCCAAACCGGGCGTCCCTCTGGCGATGATGTACTCGAAATTCCGCAATCGCGTCACCTTTCCCATCGCTAACGAATCGGGACGCGTCATCGCCTTCACTGGCCGCACTCTTTCGTCCGACGAAAAAGCTGGCCCGAAGTATCTCAACTCGCCCGAGACGCCGATCTATTCGAAATCGCGCGTGCTGTTCAATCTCGATCTCGCCAAGGAATGGATTCGCAAATTCGATTACGCCATTCTGGTCGAAGGTCAGATGGATTGCATCTCCGTCTACGCTGCCGGATTCCAGAATGTCATCGCCAGCTCCGGCACGGCCTTCACCGAATTGCAGGCCAAGTTGCTCCAGCGATTCAGCAAGAACGTCGTCGTCAATTTCGATCCCGACACCGCCGGTGCCCGGGCCACCGAGCGCACTCTTGCGTTGCTCACCGAGGAAGACTTTCAGATCAAAGTTCTGACCCTCGAAACCGGATTCGACCCCGATCTCTTCATCCGCCGCAAAGGCAAAGACGCCTACGCCGCCGCGCTCAAGTCATCGCAGAAATATTTCGACTATCTGATCGAACGCGCCCGCCAGCAATTCCCCGCTCGCAGCGCCGACAGCAAAGTGAAGGCCGTCAACTATCTGCTGCCGCACATTCAACGCGTTCCCAGCCGGATTGTCCGCGACGAACTGGCCCACGAAATAGCACAACGCCTCGGAATCGACTCCGCTGTCCTGCGTCAGGAATTGAAACATGCCGCCGGTGCCCGCGCCGCGGCCACGCTCAAAGCTCCGGCGGAGGCACAGATCACCGACGCCGAGCGCGTCCTGATTCGTGCCCTCGCCTCCGCCGTAAACCACGGCGACTTTCAGCCCCGCCGCCATGTTCAGATCATTCTCGAAGAAGAGTCGCTGCACGCAGGCTTAGGCGCGGAGTCGCTCATCGACGCCCTCCTACAAACGACCTCGCCCGATCCCTTCGCGATGGAATTGGCCAATTCCGACCGCCGTCTTCTGGCGTCGATTCTGCTCAAGGAGGACGATGAATTGACCGAAGAAGCTCTCAACTGCGCCATTCAAGCCTTGCGCCGGAAAGGGCTGAGCCGCCGCCTGAAAGAAATCGAGTTTGCGATTAGCACGGCAGCGGCCAATCGCCAGCAAGTTCTGATCCTGGCCGAGGAAAGAGTACGAATAAAACGAGCCCTGATGCAGCCGTCCTACGACGAAGGGCGAAATCGGGAACGCGAGGCTAGCCGCCTGTCCGACGCCTCTTAGATCCAACGCTAATGAGTCTAACGAATCAAGAAATGATTGGCTACATTATTGAAACCAAATACCTTTTTGCCACATCCAAGTACTCAGCGGCAGGAGCGGCTACGCGGCCTTCGACACGACATCTTTTCAGATGCTATACTTCTAAAGTTTGCGTCGGCAAGCAGTCTGCCTACTCCTGTTCCCACCGCTAACAATTTTGTGTTTCGGCGCTCTTACGAGAGCGCCCAGAGGATAATCCGTCTTGGCCCTTGAAGATAAATACGACGACATTAAAAAGCTGATTGACACCGGAAAAGAGAAGGGATTTCTCACCTACGATCAGGTGAACGACCTCATTCCCACCGATCTCAATTCTCCGGAAGACATCGAAGATTTGCTCACCACCATGAGCTCGCAGGGCATCGACGTGCTCGAAGGCCCCAAACTGCCCTCCTCCACTCTCGACAAAAAGTATGACGAGGATGAGATGGGCGAAGACGTCGAGCTGGATCTTACGCCCGGCGCCATGGAAAAAACCAACGACCCCGTACGCATGTATTTGCGCGAGATGGGAACTGTGCCGCTGCTCACCCGCGAAGGCGAAGTCGAAATCGCCAAGCGCATCGAACGCGGCCAGCTGCGCGTGCTCAAAGCCATTTCCCGCTCTCCGATCGTCATCAACGAATTGCTGGCGATGGGCGAGGACCTGAAAAAAGGCGTGCGCTCGATCAAAGAAGTAGTCACCTTCGACGAAGAAGAAATCACCGACGAAATCCTCCAGAATCGCCTCAAGGAATTCACCGGGAAGATCGACGATCTGGCGAAGGCTTACAAGAAGTCCACCGTACTCGTGGAAAAATTCGCCGCGGTCAATCAGAAGAAGCGTCCCAAGGATTACCGGCGCTACCGCATTCAGCTGGCTCGCGCCGTCGTCGCGGTTTCTCTGTGCGTACGCAAGCTCGGTTTCACCAACAACGAACGCAAGCGCCTGATTGACCGCCTCTACAAAACGGTCGACACGTTGCGCTCGCTCGACCGCCAGTCGCAGAACCTCGAAAAGAAGGCCGAGGCTACGCGCAGCGACGAACAGAAAAAAGAGTATCGCCGCCAGTCGCGTGCGATTCGCACCGAACTCGACAAACTGGAAATTGAAATTGGAGTCTCCTTCGTCGAGCTAAAGCGCACCCAGCGCGAAATCATTTCCGGCGACATGGACGCCGAGCAGGCCAAGCGTGAACTTATCGAAGCCAACCTGCGTCTCGTCGTCTCTATCGCCAAGAAATATACCAATCGCGGCCTGCAATTCCTCGACTTGATTCAGGAAGGCAACATCGGCTTGATGAAAGCCGTCGACAAGTTCGAATACCGCCGCGGCTACAAATTTTCCACCTACGCCACCTGGTGGATTCGCCAGGCCATCACCCGCGCCATCGCCGATCAGGCCCGCACCATCCGCATTCCGGTGCACATGATCGAGACCATCAACAAGCTCATCCGCACCTCGCGGCAACTGGTGCAGGAGCTGGGTCGCGAACCTACGTCCGAAGAAATCGCCAAGCGCATGGACATTCCCGTGGCCAAAGTGCGCAAGGTGCTCAAGATCGCGCAAGAGCCGATCTCCCTCGAAACTCCCATCGGAGAAGAGGAAGACTCGCATCTCGGCGACTTCATCGAAGATCGCGGCGTAGTCTCGCCCGCCGAAGCCGTCATCAATGTCAATCTGAAAGACCAGACGTCGCAGGTGCTCCGCACTCTCACGCCGCGCGAAGAGCGCGTCATCAAGATGCGCTTTGGCCTGGAAGACGGCAGCGAGCACACCCTCGAAGAGGTCGGACAATCCTTCGCAGTCACTCGCGAACGCATCCGCCAGATCGAAGCCAAGGCGCTGCGCAAGCTGCGCCACCCCTCGCGCTCACGCAAGTTGCGCGCTTTCATGGATGGAGTGCACGACTAGAAAGCCAGTCAGGTTGAGCATTCGCCATTAATGAGTGCGCGCGCAGAATGACACTCTACGGGTCCCGGTCGCTGATCGGCTTGCGTGACGGGTGTAGCAGCAAAATGATGACGCCACCGAGCCCGCCCCCGGCAATAATGTATGGCGCATAGGGGGGCATGCCAAGCGGCCTTTTTTTTCGATCATTGTTCGGGCATCCTTCAGATTCGTGTCGGTTATACTGCTGCCCCTCCGCCAGGCTAGCCACAGGCTGACTCTGCCCTGTGGTGGCGCTGGTCGCACTCGCCTTCACGAGATCGAAGGGGTCGCCGGTGCTTATATTCACAGCACCTTTACGATCCACAACCTGAACCGTCTGGCCCACGTTCACCACGTCATACTGCGTCCACTGATTGGTTGCGGGAGTTGCGGTCACGCACTTCACATGCGCCCGCAGGGTGGTAGAGGTGCCGACCGTCATTCCGCCGCGATCGAGGTAAACCTCATTGCCGTCGAACCTGACCAGGGATTCGGGTTGCAGCATCACGGTTGATCCTGAGACCGTCAGGTTCGCGACCGAACTGAGGCCGGTTTCGACCACGCTACCGGGGAAAATAGCCATCGAACCGGTCACCGGGTTCCCGTTGACGGTGACTTTTCCCGTAGCAGAAATCATCGCCGCGCTGCCCATATCGGAGGCTACCGCTGAAACAGGACAAATCAGGAGCATGACCCACGCCAAACTTTTTCGCATTTAGTGAAGAAAAACCAATCCCAGATGCTCCCCACCTTCAGGTTATGAGGGACTGCTGCGTCGGTCAATGACTAGCAACGGAATTAGTTACTAAACAAGTACCGCTGGAAAAGCCGCTTCAAGGAACCGGGAATGTGGGGACGATTTGCCTTTTCTACGACGGCTGCAACAAAAAGTCCGGCTCCACGAAGCGGGAGCCGGACTTTTGCAGAGCTTTACTTTTTGTTCGACGAAGGATGCGACGCGGGCGGCTTCGGAACGGAAGAATGCGGCGCTGGTGCCGGCTTCGGACGCTGCTGTTGCCAGTTGTTGAACTTCTGCTCCTCGCTCTTCTGCACTTCGGGGCGGTTCTGCACTGGAGGCGCAGTTCGCACCTGAGGATTGGCCTGCGGCGCTGGTGCCGATCCCCGGCTTGGAGGCCGTGGCACCGTAGGGTGCGACTGCGCGGGCTGTGGCTCGCGGCTTGCTTCCTGCGCCGGTTCAGTTGCACGATTCGGTTCAGTGGGGCGGGTCGGATCAGAAGCAGTGCGTGGCGCTTGTCCTTCTGGCCGTTCCGCAGGCTGCGCTTCCCGCGGAGCTTCCGTTCGTACATTCGGCGTCGGGGCACTCCTCTGACCGAACGACCCCACGGTCCGTGCCGGCGTCGGGTTTCGCGTCGCCACCACTTGCCGATTCATTACGGCGGGCGACGGCCTCGCCCGTGTCGGGGCACCCGTTCCCATCACGCTGGCCCGAGACGGCGCAGCCAGAGCTGCGTGCGTCACCGGAGCATCCGCGAGTTTCGCTGTGTCGACCTGCGCTAGATTCCTCGATACCGGGCGCGCATTCACGAATGTGTCGTGTGACACCGCCGTAATGGCTGTGGGCACGTGCTGGTTCGCATAGTTGATTCTTGTAACATTCGTCGTGTTGTTGTTAATAACCGTCGTGTTGTAGACGTTGGTCACCTGGGTCACGTTCACCCGCGTATTCGTGACGTTCACGTTGTTAAAGTAAGCTCGGCTTCCGCCATACCACGGCACGAATACCTCACGCGGAGCGAGTGGGAACCAAGCCACACCGACTCCGATGCCGACACCTACGCCAAAGCCTCCCCCGCCTACAAATGCGACCAGTGCAGGGGCATACACCGGCCTCACGACGACCGGACCAGGCACCCAGCACCATCCCGCGCCCACATAAGCCCATCGGCCATAGTGAAAGGGAGCAAAGCCCCACGGTTCGTCTTCGACCCAAGTCCATCCCCACGGGGCGACGTAGACCCAGTGCCCAAAGCGATAGGGCGCCCATCCCGGCGCCACCGCTGCCGGAGCCCACACTGGGCCGTAATCCGCAACATAACGCCAGTGACCGTATTCATCGAGATCTTCGTATCCCGTAGTTTCCGGAGAAATGTAATTGGACGAATCGGCGCGATCTTCAATCTCATCGCGATTGAATGCCCAAGTGTCGAAATCATCCTGCGGCGGAAGCTGATCGATCTCGTGATCGAGCTGATCGGTTCCGTTAAATGTCGCCCTCTGGCCCGCGATGACGTCATAAGACGCACCGCCTCCGGTCACTTCACCGCGTCCGCGATAGACCGTCGTAATCGTCTGATCGCCGGCGGCATTTACGTTGATGCGGTATTCGCCGATGCGGCTGATGGTAAACGCCAGGTTGGGCGTATCCACTTCGAAAAGATCGTCGTCATCGAGATGACGGACGCGCAATAAAATCGTTCCCTGCGAAAGCTTCAGCTGCGTCGTCTGGTCGTCCAGTTCAAGGAAAGTCAGGCTGGTCTCGGAACTCATGCGAATTGCGGTCGAACCGACATGCAACTCGGCCTTCGAATTCACGTCGGCCCAGAGATTGTCTCCCGTGGTCAAGGGACGGTTCGGCACCGCCTGCACCCAGTCACCCTGCCCGCCGGGCTGAAACGAGACCGATCCATCCATGTAGTTGAGCCGCGCGACGCGCGTCGGCGGATCGGGCTGCTGTTGTCCATCCGGCGGAGGCCCTTGATCGTTCGGCCCCGGCGCGTTCTGCACCTGATTCTGATCCGGTGGAGGCCCCTGGTTGTCGTCCTGCGCCCGCAACGGCGAACTTTGAAGCAGAAACAGTATCCCTGCCAAAACCAGGCCGGTTGAGAAAAGCTTGCTAGCGTGACGCTTGAATGTTTTCATGATTGAGGCGGTCCTTCATTATGGCCCTTAAAGCAAGCCAGTGTTGAAATTAAACTCCGGCCCAAACGGCGACGGGCCATGTGCAGCTCTGATACGTAGGATTAAACCCGAAACTGCACAAATAGTTTTATAGCTGGGACGGTAGGGAAACAAGTAGCGAAACGAGTGCCAGGGTAAATTCGGGGTGTCCCCCGCGTGTCCGAGTCAGGCCGGACTGCTTCTTGTGAGTGAAAACCCGACGCCCTGTCGTAAAGAACGCGACAAGGATGGCACCCTGTCTTCGTCATATCCCGCAACCTTCTATCCCCAAGACTTATAATCGGAGAGTTCGCCCAGGAGAGCGCTCATTGGCCTACGATGACTTGCGGGAGTGGATTACGGTGCTGGAACGCGCCGGCGAATTGCGCGTCATTCAGACCGAAGTCGATCCTATTTTGGAGATCGCGGAAATCGCCGACCGCGTCAGCAAGGGGCGCGATGGCAAAGGCGAGCCCGGCGGTCCGGCGCTTCTGTTCAAGAATCTTCGAGGATATGCGGGCGCACAAGTACTGATCAATCAATTCGGATCGGCGCGGCGAATGAAGCTCGCCATGGGCGTAAACGATTTCGACGAGATCGCAGGACGTATCCGGCATTTCATGGACGTCAAGTCCCCGCAAGGTTTTCTCGACAAGATCAAGATGCTGCCCATGCTGCAAGAGATGGGCAACTTCTTTCCCAAGACCGTCGCGACCGGGCCATGTAAGCAAGTCATTAAGAAAGACAATTTCTCGCTGCTGGATTTTCCGGTTCTCCAATGCTGGCCGCAGGATGGCGGCAGGTTCATCACACTGCCTTGTGTGGTGACCCGCGACCCAACTACTGGCAAGCGCAACGTTGGCATGTACCGCATGCAGGTGTACGACGGGCAGACGACCGGCATGCACTGGCAGCGCCAGAAAGTCGCGGCCGAGCACTATCGCGATCGCATGAGAACAGCGGCACAGGCCGACGCTGGCGTGACAGCAGGTGACAAGCGCGGCGCGGCAACTAATGCTGTAGCTTTAATGGCAAGGTCTGCCGGAGGCTCGGTACCAATCGAGGGCGCCCGTCCGAGTGGGAAGATGGAAGTGGCAGTGGCGATTGGAACCGACCCCGCGCTGACCTTTTCGGCTATAGTGCCTGCGCCTCCGGAAGTCGAAGAATATATGATCGCGGGATTCTTGCGGCAGAAACCGGTGGAATTGGTGAAGTGCGAAACCGTTGATCTCGAAGTGCCGGCAGCTGCGGAAATCATTCTCGAAGGTTACGTCCGGCTCGACGAGTTGCGCACGGAGGGCCCGTTCGGCGATCACACGGGATTTTATTCGCTGGAGGATTTGTATCCCGTGTTTCACGTCACTTGCATTACCCACCGCAAAGATCCAATTTACGCGACCACACTCGTTGGCAAGCCTCCAATGGAAGACGCCTGGATGGGCAAAGCGGTGGAAAGAATTTTCCTGCCATTGATGAAGCTGACCATCCCAGAAATCGTCGATGTGAATTTGCCGATCGAGGGCGTGTTCCATAATCTGATGATTGTCTCGATCCGCAAGTCTTATGCAGGACAGGCGCGCAAAGTGATGAACGCGATCTGGTCACTGGGCCAGGCGATGTTCACCAAATGCATTCTGGTCGTCGACGAAGACGCCAACGTACAGGACATCGGCGATGTGACCCTAAAAGTGCTGAACAATATCGATCCCGAGCGCGACATTCAGTTCACCATGGGGCCAATCGATTCCCTCGATCATGCATCGCGGCTGCCGAATTACGGCTCCAAGATGGGTATCGACGCCACGCGCAAGTGGCCCGCGGAGGGCTTTGCGCGGCCTTGGCCGGATGAAATCCGCATGGACAGCAAGACGAAGAGCATGGTCGATGCCAAGTGGGCGGGACTGTTGAAGGAAATGAAGATCGGATAGGGCGTCTCAGTGCGCCGCCGGCCCTCCGCCCGTCTGGTTAAATCTGCGAATGAAGAACGTCAATATCGGCGCGCAGAACGCCACCACGCCCAGAATCCAGAAGCAGTCCAAGAAGGCTAGCATGGACGCCTGCTGCTGCACCAATCCATCGATGCGCGCGATGGCGCGAACCGCGGCATCCGACGCGGAATACCCCTGATGCATCAGTTGACTTGTAATCCCAGACAGCATGGATTGGAACGTCACGTTTTCGTTGCCCACATGCGCCACCAGAATGCTGCGGTGGTATTGCGTGCGCCGCTGAATCATCGTGGTGACGAAAGCGATACCGAAGCTGCCTCCCCAGTTTCTAAAAAGATTGGTCAGGCTGGATGCCTTGTTGTTCTTATTCCTGGGCAGCAGTGAATAAGCAAGCTGGCTGGTAGGAACGAATAAGAACGCTAAGCCGAAGCCCTGCACGACGCGCGCGAATGCCTCTTTGCCGTAGTTGGTCGCAAGATTAAAGCTCGCGTAATACCAAAGCGAGCAGCCCAGGATCACGAATCCAAAGGCGATTAATCGCGACACCGGAACCCGCTTGACGAGTTGCACAACCAACGGCGCCAGGATGACAATCACCAGCGCACCGGGCCCAAGCACGAGTCCGGCGTCGGTTGCGGTGTATCCGTAAAGCGATTGCAACATTTGTGGAATCAGTACAGTCGAACCGAACAGGATGAATCCGAAAAGAAAATAAAATACGTTGGAGATAGCGAAGTTGCGCTCCTTCAATAGTGCAAGTTCAACTACCGGATCATCGTGGCGCAGTTCCCAAACGATCGCGACCACAAGTGTCACCACGGCCAAAGCAAAAAACGCAACGATGAAGTGGCTGCCGAACCAGTCGTCTTCTTGCCCTCGGTCGAGAACGACTTCAAGGCAGGCGAAGCCAATGGCAATCAGAAGTATGCCGACGTAATCGATTCTTAGCCTGCCTGCAGCCCGCGCTTCTTCCACTTCGCGCTTGAACTCCGGCGGGTCGGAGACAATGCGACTGGTCAGAATCAAGGACACCAATCCAATGGGTACATTGATAAAGAAGACCCAGCGCCAGGAAAAGTTATCGGTGATCCAGCCCCCGAGGGGCGGCCCGATGGCGGGTGCGGTTACGATCGCCATGCTGTAGAGCGCGAACGCCGCGGCTCGTTTGTTGGCGGGAAATGTATCAACGAGGATCGCTTGCTCCACCGGAGCCAATCCGCCCCCACCGATTCCTTGCAGCACGCGGAAGAAAATCAGTAATCCGAGGCTCGGTGCAAGGCCGCACATCAGCGAACTGATGGCGAACAAACCGACGCAGGTCATGTAGTAATTCTTGCGTCCAAAGACGCGGCTCAGCCATGCACTCAAAGGCAGAATAATCGCGTTCGCCACCAGATAACTGGTAAGCACCCATGTACTTTCGTCGTAACTCGCCGCCAGTCCGCCCGCGATGTGAGGGAGAGACACGTTGGCAATGGCGGTGTCGAGCAACTCCATGAACGTCGCCAGCGTCACCGTGATTGCGATCAGCCATGGATTGATCACTCGCGGCCGGGGCGCGACAATCGGGATGGCAGCGACATTAGCGGACATGAGTTGAAGTTATGCTGTTCGTCCGGATATGGATGACGGGCGAGACCTTGTGGTCTCAAACAAAACATCGTCATCCCCAAATGAACGGAGGCAAATTACCTCGGGAACGCAGCCTCCTTTTTATCAGAATGGCACCTGCACCGGCACTAATGCGGTTTGACATCCCCGCCGAGGCTAAAACACAATACATCCAGCATCTAACCACAACTGAAGGAGACGTTTATGGCGGACGGCGAAGTGGTCGTACATTCGGCTGAGAGTAATGTGGGCAAATGGATCTTGCTGGCGCTGGCGGTTCTCTACGTTGCGGGTTCGGGCTACCTTCTTTATGACCAGCGCGGAAAGATCGAAAAGCTGGGCCAGGAAGATGTCACCACCAACGGGCAGATCGCCGATCTCACCAAGCGCATGGAAGCGGCCGAGTCGGACAACGAAACCCTAGCCAAGCAGCTGGGCATGACGAAAGCGGAATTGGCGCAGCGCTCAGCGGCATTGCAGGCGGAGCAGAGGTCGGCTGAGGCACGGTTGGCCGCGGAACAGAAAAAACAGGCTAGTCAGGTTAGTCAGGTAAGCGGCGAAGTTGCTAACGTAAAGACCGACGTCGGCGGCGTGAAAACGGATGTAGCGTCCACGAAGTCCGAACTGGCGGCGACCGAGGCGAAACTGCAAAGCACGATCGGCGACTTAGGCCAGCAAAGCGGATTGATCGCCAACACCCGCAGCGATCTGGAAGTCCTCAAGCATAAAGGGGATCGCAATTACTACGAGTTTACTCTGGTAAAAGGCGCGGCCCCGCAACCAGTCGGAACCGTGAGTCTCCAGCTCAAGAAGACGGATGAAAAACGCGGGAAGTTCACGCTCAACGTCACATCCGACGATAAGACCATAGAAAAGAAGGACCGGAACATCAGCGAGCCGATTCAGTTCTATAGCGGTCGCGATCACAACCTCTTTGAACTTGTGGTCTGGACGGTAACCAAGAAGCAAGTCACCGGATACTTGAGCACGCCCAAGAACGCTCCCGTGCCAGTAACGGCTGGCCAGTAGCGCCGCAGCATGTATCCGGGCGCACACGTTCTTCTCGGGATCGCACTGCGCACGCTCACAATTTATATTGTCGTGTTAGTGGGCGTGCGCCTGAGTGGCAAGCGCGAAGTCGGACAGATGACTCCGTTCGATCTCACCTTGCTCCTGCTCATCAGCAACTCGGTGCAGAACGCGATGACGGGCCCGGACACTTCCGTATTTGGCGGCGTCACGGCAGCGGCGACCTTGCTGCTGGTCAATTATCTGGTGGGCGGACTTTCCGTTGGCAATCGGCATTTTCGCAAACTGCTCGAGGGCCAGCCAACTCTGCTGGTTCACGATGGAAAGATCATCACCACCCACATGGCGCGCGAGCGCGTCAGCATGGACGAACTAAACCGTTCCTTACGCGAACATGGCGTGGCCACCTGCTCCGACGTAGCTCTGGCAGTGTTGGAAGTCGACGGCACGATTAGTGTTCTGAAGTTCGACGACATCAACGCCGACGAGCCGCAGTCCTCAGGCAGCACGCATCGTCCCGCGAGGAAACGCTTCTTGCAGAAACACTAAGTTCTGGGTAACTTATCAGATTCCGTCTGCTACTCAACTGCCTCAAGCTTTGGCAGGAGGAAAATTTCCCCAGACGAGCGTCCCGACCAGATATAATTCCGGCGTCGGCGAAAGGGTGAAAACCAGCCCACGGATCGCCCCAAGATCCAGAGGAAACCTCCATGAAGCAAACATCGCCTGTGTGTTCGATCAGCCGTCAACTAACTTTCCTGATTTTCGTAGTTTGCTCAGTGTCGGCGTGGGCAGCTGGCCCGCAGGGAACAGTGCTTTACCAGTTCTCCGCTGGCAACAGCAACGGAGATTATCCGGAAGGAGCACTCGTTGCCGACAAGGCGGGCAATTTCTACGGAACTACGGCCTTCGGCGGAAACTATAACAGCGACTGCTCCCTCGCTGGCTGCGGAATCATATTCGAGTTGTCACCGCCATCGGTGAAAGGCGGCTCGTGGACGGAATCCGTCATCTATGCTTTCCAAGGCGCATCTGACGGCCATCAGCCGGCTTGTACCTTAATGATCGATAGTGCCGGAAACCTCTATGGGACTTCCTCTGGAACTGGCGGTATTACAGTCTTCGAACTGTCGCCTCCATCCTCGGAAGGGCAAGCCTGGGCCTTCGATACCCTGTATACGTTCTCTGCGCTCGACGGCGACTCAGGCGATCTCCTACGTGATCAAGTGGGGAATCTCTACGGAACCAGTTACTTCGGGGGCAGCGGTGCGTGTGGTGCCGGCTGCGGCACAGTCTTCGAAGTGTCTCCTCCGGCTCAGCAAGGTGGGGCTTGGACCGGAGCTATTATTTACAATTTTCAGGATCCATCGGATGGCTTGTCGCCTTATGGCGGCCTCGTGATGGATAGGAAAGGCTCACTCTATGGCACAACTGTCGGCGGGGGCGACCAGTCCTGTAACGCGGATGAGGGGTGCGGCACGGTCTTTCAACTCGTTCCGCCTACGCAACAGGGAGGGGCTTGGACAAAGAATCTGCTATATGCTTTCCATGGAACTGACGGATCTGAGCCTTACGCCACCCTCATCTTTGATAAGAAGGGAAACCTATATGGCACGACGAATGTCGGAGGACCTCCTGGCTGCGCATATAAGTTAGGCTGCGGAACTGCTTTCGAGCTAAGCCCGCCCGCTCAACCGGGCGGTGCTTGGACGGATACGGTCTTGTACGACTTTCGGGATGGGGCGGGACGGTATCCACTCAGTACAGTTATCTTGGATCCTCATGGAAATGCATACGGTACGGCCTCTGCGGGCGGTCTTGACGATGATGGCATCGTATTTGAACTCTCGCCCCAAGAGGATGGCACTTGGGTCGAGAAGCAGTTTGAACTGGCGGACGCAGTTGGAGGATCCGCAGCAACTCCGTTCGCTGGTCTAATTTTTGGCCCAGGTGACACTGTGCTAGGAACTGCAACAGGCGGTTTTGGGGGAGGGGCGGTTTTCTCAGTCGGCCCGTAGGCGTCCGGGGTCCTCTACCGCGCCGAGCCCTTGAGCTTCGTCACTTCTTGCGCGGTAAGCTTGCGGAATTTTCCTGGATGCACGTCTAGTTCTAGCGGCCCGTAGCGGACGCGCTTGATCTTTTCCACATGGTGCCCTACTTCTTCGAACATTTTGCGGATTTGGCGGTTGCGGCCTTCGGTGAGCGTGACTTCGTACCAGGGATTATCCGCCTCGCGAATGATTTTTATTTTTGCGGGAGCGGTGCGCACCCGCCCGCGATCACTTGGAATCGAGAGTCCTTCTCGTAATTTCTCTAGAGAATTCTCCGCAGGCTTGCCAGCGACTTTCACCATGTACGTCTTGGGCACATGCGACGCGGCCTTCATCATCTTGTTAGCAAACTCGCCGTCGTTGGTGAGCAGCAATAGTCCTTCGCTGGCGTAGTCGAGGCGTCCCACAGGATAGACACGAGCTTTGAGGCCATGAAGCAAATCCATAACGGTGGGCCGCCCTTCGGGATCTTTCAGCGTCGTGACGTATCCCTTCGGCTTGTTCAGCAGGATATAAATTGGACGCTCCGCGCCGTGCAGCAGCTTGCCGTTAACTCGGATGTGATCTTTTTCCGGATCGGCTTTGCTACCGAGTTCGGTAACAGTCTGTCCGTTGACGGAAACGAGGCCGCCCGTGATGAGCTGCTCGGATTTGCGGCGAGAGGCGACTCCGGCGGCAGAAATGATTTTTTGCAGACGTTCAGCAGGCATGATGGGGGCGCGCTTACGCGCGTTCGCTTTCCGCGGGATGCATCTCTTCTGATTCGGCGGACCCTTCGCGGGCGGCCTCTTCGTGCGAAGTATCGGGCACGCCAGTCGCGTCGGCAACGCCGCCTTCGACCGGCAGCAGATCACTCTGGAAGGACTCCGACACCAGTTTTTCGAACTCCTCCATGCTAGGCAGTTCGTTCAAATCGCGCAGCCCAAAGCGCAGCAGGAATTCTTTAGTCGTCTTATAAAGGATGGGACGTCCGATGACTTGCTTCCGCCCGCCTGTCGTGATCAGTTTGCGATCAAGCAGAGTGGCAATCACGCCGCCGGAGTCGACGCCCCGAATTTCGCTGATTTCCGGAACCGTGACCGGCTGCTTGTAAGCAATGACGGCAAGCGTTTCCAGCGCCGGCAAAGACAAGCGGATCGGTGGTTTCAGACTCTTGGCAAAGCTGCGGACGAGGTCGTGCTGCTCCGGTTTGGTAGACATGCGATAGCCGCCAGCAACCTGGCGAATCTCGATACCGTGACCGGCGGAGGCGTAATCGGCGATAAGTTCTTCGAGCGCGGCACGGACGCGCGATTTCTCTTCCCCGTCAGGGATTTCGGCGGCGCGCGTGAGCGTGGCGATCTGCTCCAGCGTGATCGGGGTTTCCGCCGCGTATACGATGGCTTCGATTTGTGCCTTCAGGCTCATGCGTTAATGTTTATCGCCAGTCGTCCAACACCGCCACACGCTCTTCCAACAGCGCGTCGAAACCGGTGTGCTTACGAACCAGGATTTCACCAAACATTTTTTCCTGCCGCAACTGAATCGCCTGCAGGCGGACCAATTCGAGCAGCGCCAGAAACATGCACACCAATGCCGGACGCGATTCGATGTTGCGCAGCATCTGCTTCAGCCGGACCGGACGGTCTTCTAGCGCCAGACGCCGTCGCAAAAACTGAATCATCTGCCCAACGGTGACGCTTTCCTCTTCGACTTCAAGCAGTGGACGCGAACGGGCGCGATCCAGAATCTGCCGGAAAGTTTTTACCAGGTCGATCACGTCGGTGGCCATTTCCGCTTCGGCGCCCTCGTCATCGACAAATTCCTTCAGCGCGGAGTTGGTCAGCACGGCATCTTCAATCTGCTGTTTCTGAAAGAGCATCTGCGCCGCCGATTTATATTTCTCGTGCTCGATGAGGCGATTGACCAGTTCGGTTCTCGGATCTTCCGCAGTCTCGACCGTCGCTAGTGGGTCGCGAGGCAGCAGCATCTTCGACTTGATGTGAATCAGCACCGCCGCCATGTAGATGAACTCGGCAGCGATGTTCACGTCTAGCTCTTTGAGTTTTTCTACATAAGTCAGATATTGCTTGGTGATGCGCGCAACCGGGATGTCGTAGATGTCAATATCCTGCTTGCGGATGAGGTCGAGCAGCAGGTCGAGTGGGCCTTCGTAAACATCGCTGACAGAAACGGAAAACGGAAAGTCGTTCTCCTCGCGCTTGATGCTGATGACGTTGGCGAGCGGAGGAGTGAGTTCGATGGAATCGCCGAGTTTTAGTTCGCTTGCCATAAATTAGGTGCAGTCATCCCGACCGTAGCCGTTCTTCCGGCGGAGGGAGGGATCTCGCGCGTTGCCCCCGACGTCCGTCCTAGCCTGCTTCAAACTCCAGTGACATCTTCATCGCACCGCGTACCTCGCGCATGGTCGCGTCGGCCACTTCGCGCGCTTTCGCCGAACCTGCCTCAAGGATATCCCAAGCCAGCCGAGGATTGCTCTCATATTGTTTGCGGCGCTCCTGCATCGGATTAAGGATTTGGACCAGCGCGTCGGCAGCCCAGCCCTTGCACTCGATGCACCCGATGCCCGCGGAGCGGCAGCCGGTATTCACCTTCTCCATGGTTTCCGCGCTGCTGAAAATCTTGTGCAAATCGCCCACCGGGCAGACATCCGGATTGCCCGGATCGCTGCGCCGCACACGCGCCGGATCGGTCACCATCGTCTTGAGCTTCTGGCGCACAATCTGCTCAGGGTCGGTGAGCAGAATTGTATTGCCGTATGACTTGGACATTTTGCGTCCGTCGGTGCCGGGGAGCTTCGGAGTCTTGGTGAGCAGCGGCTGCGGCTCCGGTAACACCGGCTTGTCGTTGCCAGAATAAATTCCGTTGAAGCGCCGCGCAATCTCACGGGTCAATTCAACATGCGGAACCTGATCCTCGCCGACGGGAACGAAATCGCCCTTATAGATAAGAATGTCCGCCGACTGAAGCACCGGATAGCCCAGGAAGCCATAGGTACTCAAATCCTTCTCAGCGATGTTTTCGCGCTGCTCTTTGTAAGTAGGAACGCGCTCCAGCCACCCCAACGGCGTAATCATCGACAGCAGCAGATGCAACTCAGCGTGTTGCGGCACATGCGACTGAATGAACATTGTGCAGCGCTCAGGATCAAGTCCGGCTGCGAGCCAGTCCATCAGCACGTCGAGCGAGTTCTCCTTCACGCGCGAAGTGTCGGCATAATCGGTAGTGAGCGCGTGCCAGTCCGCGACGAAAAAGTAACACTCGTAGGTATCCTGCATCTCGACCCAGTTCCTGAGCGCCCCGACGTAGTTGCCGAGGTGCAGTTTGCCGGTCGAGCGCATGCCGCTGAGAACACGCTTGCGGGGTGATGTGGAAGTAGAGGTCATCCGACTCTCAGTAAGAGATAGTTGAAAATGCCGACGACGGGGAAGATGATTCGACCAAGCAACCCTCCGCCCAGGAATACAAGAGCCATCAGCGCGAACATACCGACATTATCGTAAATCTTCAGCGCTGCGCCGGAGAGAAAATGGCGCAGTACGTGGCTGCCATCAAGCGGCGGTATCGGAATCAGATTGAACACTCCGAGTACGATGTTGATGGTCATGAGCTGATACAGCAGCAGGGACGCCGGAACCAGCGGCGAGTTCATCTCCAGTGAAACGATTCCGAAGGGGATGCCAGTAACGATCTGCTGCCCCAGCGCCGAAGTATTCTTGATTCCCAACAGCAGAATCACCGCCGCGCTGGCCACCATGAAATTGCTGACGGGCCCGGCCACAGAAGTCAGAATGTCATCCCACACCGGATCTTTGAAATTACGCGGATTCACCGGCGTAGGCTTCGCCCACCCCAGCATCGGAAAATGACTCACAGCAGCGATAAGCGGCAGCAAAACCGTTCCCACCGGATCAATATGCCGAATCGGATTCAAACTCACCCGCCCCAGCATATACGCCGTAGGATCGCCGCGCCGGTTGGCCATCCAGGCATGGGCCGACTCATGAATGCTGATGGCAAACAGGAAAGCGATCAGTTGGAACGCAATGTCAACGTGCTGCAGAGTCATGCTGGGCTGGGTTTGATGGTATCACGCGAGAGTCGGCGAACCTGCCGAGTTTACAGTCCGAACAACTCGCGTAAACGCTTAGTCTGCGCCCGGCTGACGGGGATTTCGGTCTGCTTCTTATCGTCCATGCGAAGCTGGTAGGAACTCTTGAACCACGGCACGACTTCCTTAATGCGGTTGATGTTGACCAAGTAGGACCGGTGCGCGCGCCAGAACAGATTCGGATCGAGACTGTCGAGCAACTCTTCCAGCGTCCGGCAATTGGATTGGCCTTCCATGCCCGCGATTCCCGTGGTCACGACCGAAATTGTGCCATCCTCAATCGAGGCGAAGCAAACGTCTTTCTGATTCACCAGGAAAAGCCGCCCGGCAGCCTTCAACAGCACTTTGGACGCCTGCGGCTTTTGCGACTCCAACATGCTGATGAGGGAGTCGAGTTTGTCAGACGAAGAAGTGGCGGAGTCAAGTTTAGCTCTTGCCTTCTGCACCGACTGCGCGACCCGCTTCTTATCAAATGGCTTGAGCAGATAATCGACCGCGTTCACTTCAAACGCCTTCACCGCATATTGATCGAAAGCCGTGGCAAAGACGATTTTGGGCAGCGGCAGCTTGCGGTCAAGAAGTTTCTTGATTACTCCGAAGCCGTCTAATCCGGGCATTTGCACGTCAAGAAACACGAGGTCGGGATTGTGCTCGCGGATGAGACTAATTGCTTCGACGCCGTTCTTGCCCTGCGCAACGACCTCAACGTCGTCGAGACCTTTCAGCAGGAAGGCTAGCTCATCGCGAGCAAGTTGCTCGTCATCGACAATAAGGGTAGAAATCGACATCTGGTCAGGACTATCCGAAGTATAGGAGTGTGGCGGAGTAGCGTCAATTGCGGAGGGAGTCAGTCTGCTGAACTCGTCAAGGGCGCGCCGTCCACCAACGACGCAGCGCAACCATAGACCAAACGCCTTCCACTAAACCGAAGGGCCACGCGCCCTGCAAGAACCCATAAATCGATCCCAAAACACAGGACGCAGCGAAGCCCAAGATCCACCACCGGCTCCGGCTCTCGAAGGCATAGCACACCAGCATCGCGGTGACGGCGAAGAGTCCGAATGCGGTGAGAGGATTCATCGGGTCCCTATGGGCAGTCTACGATGAAAATTGGTCGCGCTCTAATTGTTTCGAGCGTTAACATGAACCATGAACGTCCTGATTTTCGGAGCCACCGGAATGGCTTCGTTCCAGCAGCCAGATTCACCCGGCGCAATTATAGTGGATTGCGTAACTTGGATTGCGCGGAGTCAGCCCCTGATGTTCATTTGCGCCCCAGCACAAGACTCCGGCGTGTATACTGGCGGCGCGACCGTGGCCGCTTGATTTGTGAGGTTTATGATGCGAATCCTACGTTGCTTATGTGTGTTAGCCGTGCTCATTCTCACGACCGCAGCTGCATTTGCGCAGCAATATAAGGTCATCTACGACTTTGGGAGTGGGGGCTCGAGCGATGCGTATGGGCCTTATGGAAGCATCGCGTTTGACAGTTCGGGAAATCTCTATGGCACTGCGGAAGGGGGCGGAGCCGCGCAACGCGGCGCCATTTTTCAATTGTCGCCAGCAGGCGACTCATGGAGAGAACGCGTCCTGTATAGCTTTTGCCTGGGAGGGGAGCCGTGCTCTGACGGAACGAGCCCGTTTTCTGGAGTCATCCTCGACACAAGCGGCAATCTATACGGTTCCACCTACCAGGGCGGGGGCACCTGTCCCGATACTTGTGGTCTAGTTTTCGAGCTGTCGCATCCGTCGGCCCCCAGCGGGGCCTGGACCGAGACTGTCCTTTGGCAATTTTCAGGCGGAGAAGATGGATGCTCTCCTGACGGCCCTCTAGTCATGGACGGCTTGGGAAACCTTTACGGCACGGCTGAAGCCTGCGGCCCCTATGGAAACGGAACCGTGTTTGAGTTGTCTCCTCCCCCTGTCCCTGGCGGCGCTTGGACCGAAAGCACGCTGTACGGCTTTTGCTCAGGCGGGTCCGACCCGTTTTGTAAAGACGGAAGCGGTCCAATTGAAGGAGTGATCTTCGACCGTGACGGAAATCTTTACGGAGAGACCAAAGCAGGCGGCAAATCGAATAATGCCGGAGTGGTCTATCAACTGTCTCCTCCGACAGGCACCGGGGCATGGAAGCAAACGGCGATCGCTCAAGCGAATCTAAATGACGGCTTTCCAGCAATGGGTGGCCTGACCTTCGATGAAGCTGGCAATTTGTTCGGGGCGCTTGCCATCGGGGCGAACGACGACCAAGGTGCTATGTTCCGCCTGAGGCCGGGACTCAACGGTAAGTGGTCCCAGAGCGAAGTCGTCCTTACAGATGGAGTTTATCCCCTGGGCAGGGTGCTCTTCGACGACGGCACTTTATACGGGGTCACTCAATTTGGAGGAGGTCCAAATCTTGGCACGCTCTTCAAGATACATGGCCCCAGCGAAACTGTCTTATACAACTTCTGTTCCCAGCGTCAGTGTGCCGATGGCAGTATTCCATCGGGGCCTCCTGCTAGGCATGATGGAAAGATTTATGGCTTGACGGTCCAAGGTGGTGCTCCGGGAGGGTATGGCGGCGGGGTGGTTTACGAGGTCACGCCTTAGCTAGGGAAGGTCCCCGCCATCACGCCCTCTCCAGCGCCAACGCCATGCCCATGCCGCCGCTGACACACAGTGTGGCTAGGCCGCGCTTGGCTTTGCGGCGGAGAAGCTCGTGAAGAAGGGTAACCGTGATGCGTGTCCCGGTACATCCGATGGGATGGCCCAGCGCAATCGACCCTCCATTGACGTTTAGTCTGTCGGGATCGAAATGTAGCTCCCGGTCGCAAGCAATGACCTGTGCCGCAAAGGCTTCATTGAGTTCGACGAGATCGAAGTCTGACAGCCGAAGACCGTGTTTTTCTTCCATTTTGCGCACCGCCGGAACGGGCCCGATTCCCATCACGCGTGGATCGACTCCCACGGTGGTGACTGCGAGCACTCGCGCCAGAGGCGTAAGAGAATGTCGTTGCACAAAATCCTCGCTGGCGAGCACCATCGCCGCCGCCCCGTCCGTGATGCCCGAAGAATTTCCCGCAGTCACCGTTCCAGTTTTCGAAAAGACCGGTTCCAGCTTGGCCATCTTCTCAAGAGTCGCGCCGGAGAAAGGATGCTCGTCGGCGCCTACAGTCTGCGCTCCTTTCTTGCCTGCGATGGTCACGGGAACGATTTCCTTCTCGAAGTATCCAGCCTTGATCGCCGCCGCCGCCCGCGTCTGCGAACGCAGCGCGAATTCGTCCTGTTCCTGGCGTGTGATCTTGTACTGCTCCGCCAGCACTTCGGCGGTCTCGCCCATCAGCAGCTTGGCCATAGGACAGAAAAATCCGTCGCGATACATACCGTCCACGAGTTCTTGGTCTCCCAGTCGATACCCCCATCGTGCACCGTCGAGATAATAAGGTAGGCGCGACATTGACTCGGTTCCTCCGGCCAACACGCACGCAGAGTTTCCGCTGAGAATTTCCTGGAATCCCAGCGCGATCGCCTTCATGCCCGAAGCGCACGCCTGGTTCACGGTGTACGCCGGTACTTCTTTAGGAACGCCGCTGCGAATCGAAATCTGCCGGGCAACATTCGGTCCGCCGCCGGCCTGGCGTGCGTTGCCGAAGATCGTCTCTTCCACTTGCCCAGGACGCACTCCCGCGCGCTCCATCGCAGCCGTGGCTGCGACCACACCCATGTCTGCCGCCGTCATCGACGCGAGTGCTCCTCCGAATTTGCCAATCGGCGTCCGCTCTGCCGACAAGACATACACTGCCTTCATTCATCCTCCGACTAACAAGTTTATCAGCGTCGACGCGCATCTCTCCGCGTCACCGAAGCGTTACACTTAGAGATTCATGAACTACATCTACGGAATCAATGCTGTGGCCGAGGCGCTCAAGGCCCGCGGCCGATCATTCTCATGGGTCGGCGTCGCCAAAGATCGCCACGATATCCGCATGCAACGCGTGATCGAAGAGTGCCGCAAGCAAGGTGTCGCGGTCAGGATGGTAGGCCGCGCCGAACTCGATCGTATGGCCGGCAACAACGCGCATCAGGGTGTCGTCGCCGTCACTTCGGCGAAACAATACAATGAACTCGAGGATGTGATCGCAGCCAAGCGCGGAGAGTTTTCGCTTCTCGTCGTGCTCGACGGCATCGAAGATCCGCACAATCTCGGCGCCATCTTGCGGACTGCCGACGCGGCAGGTGCCGACGGTGCCGTCATCCCCGAGCGGCGCGCCGCCAGCATCACGGCAATTGTGGCGAAGGCCTCAGCCGGCGCGAGCGAACATCTTCCCGTCGCGAAAGTTACCAACATCGCTCGCACCCTGGAAGAATTGAAAGCCAACAACATTTGGGTGGTCGGCCTCGACGAACGCGGAACTGCCACCTACGATACACAAGATTACAAGATGGATTGCGCCATCGTTCTCGGCGCGGAAGGCAAAGGCCTCCACGACCTCGTCGCCCGCAAATGCGATTTTCTGGTCTCAATTCCAATGCTGGGGAAAGTTCCATCGCTCAACGTTTCGGTCGCAGCTGGGATCATGCTTTACGAAATCGTCCGCCAGCGCGGTGCGAAGAGTTTTACGGGTAAAAAGTGAAGCGGTCTCGTGTCGCTCTCTTGTTGCTGCTCTGCGTCACTCCGTCTTTTGCGTTGGATCGCGAGGCTTTCGCTTTTGCGAAATACAATCTTGACGTTCGCGTCGAGTCGGCTCAGCATCGGCTGGCAGTTCGCGGGACGATCACTCTCAGAAACGATTCGACCACGCCCCAGAAAAACCTCGCGCTGCAAATTTCGTCCAGCCTGACTTGGCGGTCCATCCGCCTGAACGGTCAACCGCTGGACTTTGTCGCGCAACCCTACGCATCGGACATCGATCACACCGCCGCTCTTTCGGAAGCGATCCTCACATTAGCGCAGTCTGTTCCACCGCAAGCAACGATTCAACTGGAAGTCGCCTACGAAGGTGTGATTGTGCAAGATGCAACTCGTCTGACCCGCATTGGCGCCCCAGAAGACCTGGCCTCGCACGGCGATTGGGACCAGATCAGCCGCAATTTCATTGGCGTCCGCGGCATTGGCTATGTCGCGTGGTATCCCATGGCTACGGAGTCAGCAAACCTGTCCGTCGAGAACAGTGTTTTCGAGACGACCGCTCGCTGGAAAAAACGCGAAGCTGGGGCTGAGTTCAGTATTAATTTGTGCTCCGATGTTGCAGCAACGCAAACTGAATCAAGCACTGCTAACGAGGCCGAGAACTGCACGACCATACGCTTCGACAATCTCACGGTGACCGAACCGGTTTTGATCTCGGCGCCCTATGCCCAGCTAGATCGCGACTCCGTCACGATCAATTATTTTCCCGAACATAAAGAAGGAGCGGAGAATTTCGCAATTGCCGCCGATCTCGCAACTCCCTTGGTGGAGGCCTGGTTCGGCCCTCAGAAATCGAAAGCTGCAGTCTCGGAGTTGTTGGATAGCGACGACGCCGCTTTTGAAAACGGCAGCCAGTTGTTATCTGCGCTGAAGAATACCGACTCAAGACTGTATCGTTCGACGGCTGTGCATCAGTTAACCCATGCAGCGTTTGCATCGCCGCGTCCTTGGATCTTCGAAGGACTCGCGCACTTCGCGCAAGCTTTGTTTCAAGAGCAAATTGACGAGCGCGATTCGGCGCTCACATTTCTGGACGGTCGCTTGCCACAGCTCGTTGAAGCGGAAAAAGCCGCCCATGGATTGCCCGATGACCCTCTCCGCGATTCGTTTAACGAAGCCTTCTATCGCACCAAGGCGATGTTCGTATGGTGGATGTTGCGCGACATGATCGGTGACGAGGCGCTCAAGAAAGCGCTGGCCGCGTATCGTTCAAGTGAAGATCGAGATCCCGCCTACATGCAGCGTCTCATTCAGGCGCAAACTCAGCGCGACTTGACCGCTTTTTTCGACGATTGGCTGAATCATGATCGCGGACTTCCCGACTTCAAAGTGGATACGGTCAACGTTATACCGGCGCCAGCAGGAGCGGAAGTCGTCACAATCTCAATCGCAAACCTCGGTGACGCCGGTGCCGACGTGCCGGTCTACCTGCACGTCGGCGAGAATGTCATCACGCGGAAAGTCGAGGTGCGCGGAAAATCTAAAGCCGTAGTCCGAATTGAGGCTCCCGCCCACGCTTCGAAAATTGATATCAACGACGGCAGCGTTCCCGAGAGCGATCTTACGAACAATACTTATAAGCTCAAAGACGTGGTGCCGACCGGAAAGAAATAGAGGAACATCATTATGACGACCCAGCCATCAGCGAATGAAGTGAAGCAGCATTTAGAGGCAGCCGAGCGCAGTCCACGAGAAGTTGCCGCCGCAGTTTCGGGCTTGCCCGAAAAAACATTGCTCTACAAGCCATCGCCGGAGAAGTGGTCGATTCTTGAAATCCTAAGCCACTTGGCCGATACCGAAATCGTCTTCGCCTATCGCATACGCAAGATTCTATCCGAGAGCGCGCCCGAGATCACCGGCTTCCCGCAGGACGATTGGGCGAAGAACTTGCACTACGACCAGAACGTCGTACCTGAGTTAGTCGCGCTGTATGGATTGAATCGTCATGCCAACTTAAAGTTGCTGCGCCGCGCTACTCCCGCCGAGTTGGCCAGAACGGCGACTAATACGACAGCAAACCGCACGATTTCGCTCGCCGAAGTTATAGGACAGATCGACACGCACAGCGCCAAGCACTTGAAGCAGATTGAGAACCTAAAGCACCTGATGACTAATCCGCACCAAGTCATTTAACTTTGCCAGCGCGGCTCCAGAGTCGATCGATTCGCGCGCCATAGGCAGCCCTTCGCGCAGAATCGGGGCCGCGCCCGCCGCGACCAGCACCGCGGCCGCATTCAACTCCACGACGTTCCGTCGTGCCGAGGGTTGTCCGGCAAGAATTTCGCGGATGATGGCCGCGTTCATTTCAGCATCCCCGCCCGAGATGCTGCCCAAATCGCTCTTAGGAATGTCGTACTGCTCAGGCGTAATTTCAAAAGTGTGAACGATGCCGTCGCGAGTTTCGATGAGACGCGTTTTCCCTGTGATTGTGATCTCATCCAATCCATCGAGCCCATGTACGACGAATGCGCGGCGGACGCCTAGCATGGCAAGCACTTCGGCAACTTTTTCAACCAGGGCAAGAGAGTAAACGCCGATAACCTGAGCCCCAGCTCCCGCAGGATTGGTCAGCGGCCCCAACAAATTGAAAATTGTTTTGATGCCCAGCTCTTTTCGCACCGGTTGCACATACTTCATGCCGGGATGCAACGCCGGCGCGTAAAGGAATGCGAAGCCGGTCTGCTTGAGACTGGCGGCTATCGTTGCGGGACTCATCTCGATCTTCACGCCTAGTGCTTCAAGCACGTCCGCCGAGCCGCACTGCGACGTAATGCTGCGGTTTCCGTGTTTGGCAACTTTCACGCCCGCTCCCGCTGCCACAAATGCCGCGGCCGTCGAAATGTTAAAGGTGCCGCCGCCATCGCCGCCCGTGCCGCACGTATCGACAAGCACTTCGTCGTCCGACAACCCAAGACTCCCCGGCAAGATTTGCAGTGACGACGCAGCGCGAATCGCTTCGGCAAAGCCGACGATCTCTTCGACGGTCTCGCCTTTCATGTGCAAACCAGTCAGCAACGCGGCGATTTGCGCGCTGGTACATTCTCCTGCGAGCACTTCGGAAGTCGCGGTGCGCGCCTCTTCCCGCGATAGCGACTCCCCCCCATGAGCAATCTTGCGAATGGCATCCTGAATCATTTTGGTTAGCAAGAGAGTAGCATCTTCATCGCCGCGCACTGATTACAGTCAGGATGCCCCGCGCATTTCTTGTTTTCTTCGAAGGAAAATCACACGGCCTCTCAGCATATAATGCTCGCAACTCATGTCACTTACCATCGGCGCAAGACTCGGCCCGTACGAAATCATCTCCCCGCTCGGCGCTGGCGGCATGGGCGAGGTTTACCGCGCGAAGGACACGCGCCTCGATCGCACCGTGGCAATCAAAGTTTTGCCCTCGCATCTTTCTTCCGATCCGGAATTGAAGCAGCGCTTCGAGCGCGAAGCGCGCGCGATTTCGGCCTTGCAGCATCCCAATATCTGCACTCTGCACGACATCGGCTCACAAGACGGCGTCAACTTCCTCGTCATGGAGTGCCTCGAAGGTCAGACACTCGCGGATCGCCTGGCACGCGGTCCGTTGCCCACGGCACAAGTGTTGACCGTCGGAACCGAAATCGCGCAAGCTCTCGAGAAGGCTCACGCCCAAGGCATCGTCCATCGCGATCTAAAGCCAGCCAACATCATGCTGACCAAGTCGGGCACGAAGCTGATGGACTTCGGATTGGCGAAACCCGAGCTGAACATCGCCGGATCGAAAGCCCAGCCCATCACCGATACGCCGACCATGAATCTTGCATCGCTCACCTCGGCCGCGTCGCCGCTGACGCAAAAAGGCTCGATCGTCGGAACGTTCCAATATCTCGCACCCGAAGTTCTGCAAGGGGCGCAAGCTGACGCCCGCAGCGATATTTTTGCCTTCGGCTGCGTGCTCTACGAAATGGTCACCGGACGCCGCGCCTTCGAGGGTAAATCCCAGCTCAGTGTACTGACCGCGATTCTGGAAAAAGAGCCGGACTTTGTAGCGCAACCGCAAGCGCCGCCGATGCTGGATCGGGTCATCCGCGCATGTTTAGCAAAAGACCCGGCAGACCGCATTCAATCCGCTCACGATATCGCGCTAGACCTCCGCTGGATACAAGAAAGCTCCACCGAGATCGCCAAGCCGAGGCGCCAACTCAGCAAGCCATGGATAGCAATCTTCACCGCGCTTGCACTCGCTCTCATTGCCAGCGCCGGCTTCGTCGGATACCGTTGGGCCAAGTCAACCGAAGAACCAGTCACGCTGCACGCCGAAATTCCAGCGCCAGATAAATTTTCCTTCGACTCAACCGGCGACGCAGGCGGAATGCCGGTGCTGTCGCCGCAGGGCGACAAGATCGCCTTCGTCGCGCACTCCGGTGAAACCAAGCTGCTGTGGGTGCGCTCGCTCAGCGATGACGCTTCCCAACAACTGGACGGGACGACGGGTGCGGCCAATCCTTTCTGGTCTCCGGACGGTCGCTACATCGGCTTCTTCGCCGGCAACAAAATGATGAAGATTCCCGCGACCGGTGGCCCAGCCGCCGCCATCGCCGATGCCCCCAATTCGCGTGGGGGCACCTGGAGCGCGAACGATGAAATCGTTTACGCTCCGGACTTTCAAGGAGCGCTGTCGAAAGTGAGCGGCCAGGGCGGCGCCGCGACCCCGGTCACTGTGCTCGACAAAGCCAGACACACCACCCATCGCTGGCCCTGGTTTATGCCCGATGGCAAACATTTTATTTTTCTCGCCACCAGCCACAGCGGAGGCGACCCCAAGCTGAACGGCATCTACTTCGGTTCCGTCGACGACACCGAATCGCGTTTCATCCTGGCGACAGAATCGGCCGCGCAATATGCTTCCGGTCATCTTCTCTACCGGTCTGGCGGCGCGTTGGTGGCGCAACCCTTCGATCCAGAACGAGGCATATTGTCCGGATCGGCGACGCCGCTCGTCAACAATCTCCGTGACGACGTCGGCGTATGGCGCAGCATTTTCGCGGTTTCGCAAAACGGACGCTTGATCTATCAGGTGGGCGGCGCGGATTCCTCCAGAACTCGCCTGGTGTGGTTCGACCGCACCGGCAAAGTGCTCGCCGATTACGATCCACAGGAAACGACGATTAACGATCCGCGCGCGCTCGTGGGCGTGCGCGATGTGCGTCTGTCGCCGGACAACAAACTCGTGGCATTCGCCAACGGCATCGGCATCTGGACCCTCGACCTTGAACGCAAAACCAAGAC
>Ga0302320_10002892_pt1 | contig 40159 bp, 46 predicted proteins | sample Bog_T0_3_FD_202130 | JGI IMG/M metagenome (GOLD analysis project Ga0302320, IMG submission 202130) | Peat permafrost microbial communities from Stordalen Mire near Abisko, Sweden - Bog_T0_3 | ecosystem: Environmental > Terrestrial > Soil > Wetlands > Peat | place: Sweden: Abisko, Stordalen Mire... | reverse complement strand
TAGGCTTTTTCCTTATTTTCTTTGTTCAAGTTTTTTTTGTCTTGAAGACTCATCATAATTATAGCGCTATCCTCTTCGTCGCCCCTAATTATCAAATTCTATATATAATTTTAGATGAAAAAAATTCATCAACATTTTTTTATCTTCATTTTCCTTCTTTTCCACTAAAAAACAATTTATAATAAAACAATGATAATGTTTATAAATGAGCACCTTTCTTCTTGTCCGGAAGACATACTCTAGCTGGGAAATTGAACTTTTCTGCCAATTTTTTGCAAACTTTGGTAAAATCTTTCTCTTCGACTTCATACAAATCAAATCCACAATCTTCATCATCAATGTATTCATCCACGATTTGTGTTGTATGTTGTTCTTCCAACCCATTCAGAACAAAAGAACGTGAATTATGGAAAAACAACGAAGAATCGTTGTTTCCTTGGGCATGAATCATTGATGGCATTTTTCCGCTGTTATCCTCCAAAAGGTCTTCAAATTGTGAATTTTGTTTATTTTTGTTCAGGGAATCTTTCAAAAAGGAAAGTTTTAAAAAGATAAGTGAAAAATATTATTAACTTGAATTTTGGGGAAGATTGCCTGAAACAGTAGATTGCTTCTGAGGAATGACAGGAGTGGTTAAAATTTCTTTAAAAGCCCCATCATCTTCAGGACCTGGAATAAATAAATCGTTCATTGAAGGTGATCGATCTAGATGAGATTAGAATTTTTATTAAAAGACGAAGAAAAATTTGCTTGGCTTTAAAGAGTTCTTCTTATGCTTATCCTGATTCGCATCTGCATTGGGGTCAAACTTTTGCTTATCATCTTTTTATTACATTCGTAAAATGGAATATTTGGAATATTAATACTTTTTTTCATTTTTTTGGGGTTATTCTGAACTTTTTGGAGATTTTGAATATTTGGATTGAGGTTATTTTGATTTAAAAGTGAATCTTCTCCTGTAAAGATGATTTCACTGTCATTTTCTAAAATTTTGTTGTTTTGGGTAATTTTCTATCATAGCTAAAGTTTACGCTTTCCAAATTGAGGCACACTTTCCACTTCCCAACTAGATTCTCCTTTTTGTTTTAATACCTTATTATCAATCATTTTATTTTTCTGAAGAAAGGAGTTAGTGAAGGATAAATTGCTGATGTCCTGAAAAACATCAGTGTTTTCCACCATTTTTTGAAAAGTATGGTTATCAAACAATTTTTCGATTTTTGCATTTAATTTCTCATCCTCGAGAAGATTAGGTGCAGAAACGATTCTATTCATGAGATTTTCCATAATCTTTTCCGTTTCTGCTTGGCTCTAGGAGAAAATTTTAAGGGCCAAATTTAAAAATTGCAAATTACCAATAAATTAATTTTATTAGAGGAAGGATTTGGTTTTGCAATAACTTGTGGATTTTTCTTCTGATTTATCGTCTTAAGATCATTTTGGTAAGTTGTGATGGCTTTGCTTATAATATCTAGAAAAAAAAATGTTTATTAAAGGGAAAAATAAAAAAAGAAAATAAACTCATGAGTTTTGTGCTTGTTTCTTTATCAGTTGGCATTTTGCCTAAATTTTTTATGTTCGTTTCTAGAATTTTCTTAGTTTTGTTTAAAGGAAATGAAAAGAAAATAACCTAACTCTTCCTTAAAAGTCTTGGCAGTTTTGGGGAAATTGTTTTGATCCAAAAAAGTCGTCAATGTGAGAAAAGCCTCCTTCATTCTTAAAGAAATGACAGAGATAAGCTAAGTTTTTTTTAATTTTTAAATTTCTTATAGTTAGGAGATAATTTTCCAATCAATTTCTTTGATTTAAATTTCAAAAAAAAAATGAATAAAACTTTTATTTAATATTCGTGATTTTCTTTAGGCACCCTTTCAGACAATCCCTAGCAAATGGAATATAGCTTGCGACATACCATATATATGCACAAACCTGAATTATCAAAAAAAGTAACACCAATATTGGTTTTTTGAACACTAAGGCTGAAATCAATGTCATTATCAAGGACCCCAAAAACACAAGACTTGCAATCAAACGTGTTTTGTCAGTCATCGATTTGAATAGATGCTTGAAGCCAAAAAGAAATCCAAGACTAAAGGACAACAAAATTTGTAAATATTTTAGGATTTTTATTCTTAAGACCCAATTAAAGATAGAATGTTTCCCAAAGTGTAACTTAAAGCAAAACGCGTAGGACTTCCCACAAATACTCCGAAAATAGAACCAAAAGACAATATTTCCAACATAATTCCTATCGATAATTTTTTGTATTTTTTAGATTTTAGAATATAACAAAAAACCAAGGGTAAAACATGTCAAGAAAGCCAGCACGCGTTCTTTGAATGTCAAGGAGGGGAAAATAGGATCATCTTTCTCTTGAGTTGTCGGCTTGTTCCAAAATGGCAAAAAGGAAGTCATTTCAAAATTTGTGAGGTTTTTTGGAATTATTTTTGTTTCGAAATTATCAATCAGAAATAATTAACATTTTTCAGATTCTAATTTAAACTTATAATTATTTGAATAAAAAGGTCTTTTTAAAACGAAAATAAATAAGTTTATGAAAAATGAGAAAATTCCTCTAAAGCCTTTAATTTAAAAGAAAGGTATACTTTATTATTTATATTAACTCTATTATAATTATTTTAAATTTCCTTAAGAAATAAAAAATCCCTAATAAAAAAATTAATCTATTAAATCAATCCGATCAAGAAAAAAATTATATCTCCCATCAAACCAATGAATGCAATAAACGATTTCGACGATATTATAAGAGAAGGTTGGCTCTACAAGCAATCAAAATTCTTGAAAGAGTGGCGAAAGTACTTTATTTTGCAAGAAAAGAAAAAAGAACTTTAATAATCCATAGACGATGGTTTGTGTTGACCTCCAACGTGTTGTACACGTTCAAATACGAAAGGAAATATAAGGACCCAACTGAATTGGTCTATTTAAAAGAGTGTACAACCATAAAGTCCGCTGAAGAAGAGATCAATAAAGAAAATTCATTCGTAATTTGACTAACGATATTAATTTCTTTTAAAAATGCAAAGAAATTGGAAAGCCAAGCAAGAACCTTCTACATGATTGCTGAAAATACACAGGACAAGGAATCATGGATCGGAGCAATAGGTTAATTATTATTTTTTAAAATTGCTTTGTTTTGGAAATTTTACTTTCTTTTAATTGCTTTGGAAATTCGTTAGGGAAAGCTATGGTTAAACTTAATATGAAAAACAAAAATGATGATGACTAAAGGGAGCGTAATTTGGAAATTAACATTAAAATTAATTTAAGGAAGAATGAATATTCAACATGGGTTTTTATAATTAGAATTGAAAATTTATATGGATGAATTGAAACTTTTTTTATTTCCATCATGTTTTCTATTAATTTAATGCCATAAAAGAAAAAACAAGTGAACTTAATTTTTTTTTTCAGAGTTCATTAAATAAAAAAAATATTATGCAGATTTTTCTAAAAAACCAAATATGTTTTTTTTAAAGGTTTTATTAATCCATTTTGATATAAAATATCAAACGTTTCAATTATAAAATCACCAATCATAGATAAATAAAATAAAAAAAATTTATTTTATTTCATTTGTTTTTCAACCTTAATTCTCATTTGCTTCTATTATGCTTTCTCTCTAAATAATTTATAACATCTTTATATTGTTTCACAAAATTTGAAAATACTTGTTGATTTATTATCTTTTGAATATTATTTTTTTCTTTTGGTGGTAATATGAGAGGACGAAGTTTTGTATCCTGATTTTAATAAAATGAAATTTTGAAAAATCTAAATTATTATACTTTTTGGTTCATGACACTAGAACTCTTAAAATGAGAAATCAAAGCCGTTCGACCTTGAATTCTTGCATATTTGATGGTACAAATCTATGATAAAATCGAGATCTCAATTAATATAAAATTTGGATTAATTACTTTTTCACTGTTGAATTTGGTCCATTTTTTGCCATTAAACTCTTCATAAAAGGCTTTAATAAGTTTCGTCTCTATGAAATTGATGAAGGCATATCCAACATTGCATCTATTCTAAAATCAGAGTTAAATTCTATTTTCGAAATTTTTGATCACTCTAAAATCAATGGGAAGGTAGAAAAAATCATATATATCTTTGAAATTCTTGTTGATGGTCTGAAGCATTAAATCTATATTGTATTTGTTAGGAATGTTTTTTATCATAATAGTAGTTCTTCCATCTTGTTCTATCTAAAGTTTTAGACAAATTATTGAAATTAAAACAAAAATTCAAACTTCTTCTTTTTTTATCTCAAAGAGATTGGAATCTTCTTCATTTTCGGTTTTCGTTCGATGTCTAGGGTTTTCTTTGAAAAAATTCAAATTAGATGAAATCACACTGGGCATTTTGTTATTCAGATTTGCAACATCATATGGATTGAAGCTTGGTTTCAAATTGTTGAAGATTTCTTTCTTTAATTAAAAAGGATAAACATTAATTTTTCACTGTAAATTACATTATTTTCGTCTTCTTGTTCGTACAGCTCCTCAATTTCATTTTCCATATTCAAACTTTGATTCAAATTGTTGGGGTTTGGAAATAAATTATGGAACGGCCTAGAATTATAGACAAGACCTTCGTTCATGCTTTGATTCAATTTGTTTTTATACATCACATTGCCAGCTATTTGTTGATGCATTGGGGCCATCTTGTTAGCCAAAGCACTTTGTCTAGCCATCAACAATTGAAATTCATTTGGACTTAAGTTTCCTTGATTATTGTTTACATACAAACTTTTCGAAGGTTTGTTGATAACTCCCCTTCCAGATAACTCTTTGAAATTTTATAATTAAGAAACGAATTATTATAAAAATATTTCAAAACCCATGCTTGAATCCAATTTTCCTGAACTATTCAATTCAGATTTACCTAAATTGGCAAAGGTTTCCAAATGGCCGGAATTGGAAGAAGTTAATGTATTTGTCACATTTTCTGAGTCATGTGTTGATTCGGTGTAACTCATCATAGAAAAATTTTTTTTGTGAGTTTGAAACCCAACATTTTTTGGCCTTGCATTGTACATTAAGCCAGGAGGTGTCTTCAATAGATGTGAAGAAAAATTCTGAGTTGGGTTTGGTGACATTTGAAAAGGAGTATAGGTGCTTGTATTATCAAATGTTACTTGATTTAATTTTTCTGACAAATTTTGATTATCTTTAAAAAAAAAAATATTATATTATGGAAAAAAAATTACCCGTTGTATAATTTTCTGCATGCTCGTTTTTTTCTTGATTTTTCTTATTATCAATGCTAGAATCATAATTGAATTTCTCCGCTGCCTCATTTTTATTCAAATATATATCATTTCTCGTCTTCACAGGCACTTTCATACTTTCGCTGTATCTATGATGATTATGATGGTTCGGCTGATTTTTTTCTGTTTTGAAGCAAGTAAAAAAGCTTCTGCTCGACTAAAATTAAAAAAATTCAAATAAGTGCTTCATAATTGTTTAATACCATATCCAAATTTTCCAAAGGATTAATGGGAGCTTTCTTCTTCGAAAAATCATTATCTTTGAGATTTGCTTGGTCCAGGGTTTTCGATTCTTCCTTGCTGCCCTTGCTGTCCTGACTGTGCTGTTTACTGTAAGAGCTTTTTGAAGAGGAATGCTTTTCACTGAGTTTCTCAGAAAATTTTTCCGTGATTTTTTCTAATTCACAGCCTTTAACTGACTGTTTCGATTTCAGCTTAGAAGTTTCTCTGAAAATCTTAGTTTTTGATGGTTGAAAGTTTGCGATTTTGGTTTTGTCGACAAAACATTTGATTTGAGAGGTGTCGAATTTCAATGTTTGATTTGTTTTAGGGGTTATTGTGTTGTCTGACATTTTCCTTTGATTATCAATAGCGATGTTGGAAGTAGAGGGTTTGTTTGAGTGAAAGGGAGATTCTGAACTTGAAAAAGAAGGAAAATCTTTATTGTGTGTCTGCATGGTTGTTTGTCCAAATAGAGCAATGTGTGAAGAGTTGAATTAAGGAAAATATGTTTAGAAGTGAATGGGTCAACAAAATATAAAGAAATAATTATATTTGTGATTATATAAAAAACAAACAATTTTTTAAAATTTCTTCTACACTTAGAGGTCTATAAAAAAATAAAATAATTAGTTTTTTGCAAAAAAAATTTTTTTTTGTTAAATTTTGAATTTTTTCTACGAATACAAAAGTGATCCTTTTGTAGTTATTTTGATAGTTTAACAAAATTTTTTTTCTCTTTTTTTTTTTTTGATTTGTAATATTCTTATATTATGAAAAGTTAAATATTGTTATTAATTTGAATTATTCAACTGCCTCCTGAGCAGCTTTGAAGCCTGTAATCATTCCTCCTTGAATCGTCGATGAAAAATTAATGGAAGTCGCCTCCCCTGCAAAAAAAATCTTTTTCCTAATATTTTTGGCTAAATTTTTTCGATGATTTTTATAGCCATTATTGATTGTTATGAAGGAGTAACCTCCTTTTGTAAAGGGTTCCTCAAACCAATTTTTTACATATGTGCTCATCACATTCTCTTCTAAATGAGCTTCTGAAATATTAAAAAGTTTTGAAAGTTGCAATTTGACTTGAATAATTAGAAAATCCGATTTCTGAACATAGTTTTTTGCTTCATTTCCCATGAAAAATCCTGTTAAAACAAAATCTTTTCTAGATCTCCCACCAGCACTTGTTACCCAATAAACAGGAATAATGCCTTGACCATTGGCAAAAATAAATAAAGTTTTCTTTGGCCAAAATGGTTTTTTCAACTTAATTAATATTTTGATTCCACCGCTAAATCCCAAGCAATGAATGGCTTCTTTCTTTTCTGCAGGTAGAGCAGGAGAAAACTTAATTAAATCCGATTTCAAAATGCCCAATGAAACGGTGACTATTGCCTTCTTGCATGAATATATTAAACCATTTTGTAAGGTAATTTGGATTTGATCATTCTGGTAGTCTATCTCGCTCACGACACAATTTTTCTCCACTCGGTCCAAAATTTTTTGGAAATATATTGAAAACATTTCACTAAAATTACCTTTTTTGAATAGAAATTCTTCATATGAGTCGTCGGTTGATGTCCCCCAATTTTCTTCATCCTCTTGAAGACCGTACATTCCAGCTTCTGTTTCTCCAGCCCCTTTATCATGTGAGGAAAGAGCGACAAAGATATCCTTAAATTGATTATCCTTCAAATACATTTCCTTGAAATCCTTTATAGAAAGATCTTTTTCCTTATTGTAACTTCCAATCAATTTGTCAAATTTTAGAGCCTCTTTTAATTCTTTTCCCACACTTGAAGATTTTGCTTGTATAATGTCATCATATTCTAACAGTTTCTGCAAATCTGGCACCCAATACAACTCTTTGTAATTATTCTTGATGAAAGAATAGTTATTGTTTTGGATAAAACTTTTGGCTAAAAAATAAAGATCATTATTATTCCCGTGAATACATTCTGCTCCAAGTTCTATCGGAAAATCAGCAAAGTCGTATAATGTTCTAACTCTACCGAAAATTTCACTGCTTGCTTCCAAAATCAAGAAATTCACTTTTTTTTCATATAATTCAAGCCCTGCTCTTAACCCTGCAACTCCAGCTCCAATAATTATAATATCATATTTCAAATAAGGGATCATTTAGTTTTTTGCCTAATTATTAAAATATATCTATTTCCCTTTTAGACTTTAAGGAAAATGCCTATCCTTTTAATTAATAATTATAATTTTAAAGAAGAAAAAAAAATGGGTGGGAAAAAACGACATAGCAAAGATCGCCTATTTATAACAACAACTGAACATAAATATGAATGGGGGGGAAAGAAAGATGATGTAAAAGTGCCAATCTCCAAATTGCCCTTTTTTTGCTGTAGTATTTCTCTCCTACCATTTGAAAATCCTGTTTGCTCACCTGATGGAATTGTTTTTGATATTATGTAAAAAGTCATATATTTATAAATTCTTCAATTTTTTCCTATGATAGCAACATCATTCCATATATAAAAAAATATAAACGAAACCCAGTTACTGGACAGCTTTTGAAAATAACAGATTTGGTTAAGCTAAATTTTCATAAAAATCAAAAAGGAGAGTATCATGACCCTATTTCATTTAAAATATTTACTGATTTCACCCACATTGTTGCCATTAAAACATCAGGAAATGTTTATGGATATGACACCGTTGAGGAATTAAATAGAAAAGCAAAGAATTGGAGGGATCTTTTAACAAGTTGAGCTCATAATTTATAAATTCCTGAAAACTTTAATTTTTTTGCATTTTAGATGAGTCTTTTACAGTCAAAGACATCATAACTCTTCAAGACCCAATAAATTTGGAAAAAAGAACTGTGATGAATTTCGATTATATCAAGAATAATTTCAATGCAGCACCAGGTGATGAAAAACATAAGGGTTCTAATGAATTCATCAATCAAAATCAAACTTCAAAACGAATTTTCGAAGAATTAGAAAAAACAAAAAGCGAAGACCAACTGAAAGAAAACCCTATCAAAAAAATGAAGCTAGACATAGTCCCAGATTCTAAAAAAGCATCTTTTGAAATTGAAAAGGATGAAAATAGCACAAATGTAATCTTTTCTTTAGAAGTCCTAAATAACTCTGAAATTTTTTTTTTCAAAAGTTCTTTATTCAAGAATCCCTAAAGACCCAAACTTATAAGCATGGAGTGTTTACTACTGCTAATGTGGCAAGCTCTTTCACAAGCACTAATGTAGATCCGAAAAATTTAAATGAATTTCGAGCTTTGACAGAGAAAGAAATTAGAAATCTTTATTATCTAAAAGTCAAAACCCATCACAAAAAAGGGTTTGTTCAAATACAAACAAATTATGGCAACTTGGATATTAGACTCGATTCTGATTTGGTTCCAAAAACTTGTGAGAATTTCATTGAGCTTTGTGAAAAGAAATATTACAACAATATTATTTTTCATAGATTGATTCAAAATTTCTGCGTAACTTTTTCGCTTTTAATTAAATAAAAATACACCCAGATACAAGGAGGAGATCCAAAAAGCACAGGAAAAGGAGGTGAGTCTATTTATGGAGCAAAGTTCGAAGATGAATTTCATCCGAAACTATCTCATGATAAACCTGGCAAACTTTCAATGGCGAATTCAGGAAAAAATACAAATGGATCTCAATTGTTACTTCTTTTAAAAAAAATATATTTGTAATTTACCCATTTTTCTTTCAAGTTTTATTACATTGGGAGAATGCAAATATTTGGATAATAAACATAGTGTTTTTGGAGAAGTTATTGGAGGATTAGCTTTGCTGGATAAGTTTAACTCTTGGGAAACAAACAGCCTTGATAAACCTCTACCAGAAATAAAAATTCACCAGACGAATGTTTTGGAAAATCCATTTAGGGAATCGATAAAACAGATTAAAGAAGAAAAAGAAAAAAGTGAAAAAGGAGGATTGGTTGAAAAACCCAAAAAAAATGAATATTGGCTTACAAAAGAGGCAGAAGGATTTCGATTGCCCGAAGCCAAAAAACAAAACAAAATAAAAGAGGAAAATGAATTTGGCCTGACAAAGTTTCTTATAGAAAGCAATCAACTCAAGGATAAAGTTAAACTGCAGAATAATGAACACCAAAAAATCAATAAGAAAATATAAGAATTAAGCAATAAATTGATAAAAATCCATTGAAAAAACAGAAAATATTTTTTTAATAGTAAATGTAAAAAAAATATATACAAGTGTTTTCTTGCAAGGAAATATAGTTAAAAAAAATTATTAGAAAATAAAAAAATAAGCTCAGTTTCTTAAGGAAAAATATATTTTGGACAAAATAATTTCTTAATCTAATCTCATTCAATGCCGAAAAAAATTCAAAAAGCTTTCAAGACCAAAAAGCGTTTTGGACAAAATAAAGTCAATCACATTCAAAAAACGAAACGAAAAAGCAAAGATATGGCAGTAGTCTTTGACGAAAAAGAGCGGCACTCCTTTTTAGCAGGAATTTATAATGCAAAAAATAAAAGAAAAGAGTTCTTTGAGAAAAGGAAAGAAGAAGAAGAGAAAACGCAATATCGTGAAAAGAATAAACAAAGAAGACAATATAAAAAGGAAACTGTCCAGAAATATAAAGAAATATTGGGTGACACCCAAAACAAGGATACATTTTTGAAAGATTATGCTAAAGAAAAAATTACAACCAAAACAGAGGAAATGAAAAACAGCAAGGATCAGCCTGTCTTTGTGAAGACATCCTTTTTAAATATTTAAATAGAAGAAAAATCTCATTCTTAAAAAAAATTTCGAATCATTGTTTTTATATTGTTATTCAATTGTTTGGATTTTCCTCGTGCTATTCAGGCTTTTTGCTGTCAGCAACAAAGTGCTATAATCCTTAAGTTTTATATTAAAATGATTGAATTTAAGAGATTTTTGGGTTTGGGGTGTTTGGGAAGAGTATTTTGGACTAAATTTTTTCTTTTCTTTTTCGACAATGATTTTCAAATTCGAAGGTGAGGTCTCATTTCTTTTTCTCAAACTCAAAGCTTTTTCATATTTTTCTGAATGTTTCATAAATTTGTCAGAGGAAAAATCTGACCCTCTGAAAATAATTAAAACAGTTAGAAAAATTTATAAAAACTTCTGGAATAAGCGCTGAAGTCTTTTGTGAGTTTTTTTGTTTTCCTCATCGATTCTTTTAGCTTCTTTTTTTCTATTTATTAAACTATGATTCACTAAATTTTGATTTGAATTTTCGATTTTTTTGTTGGCAGGCTTTTTCAAGCTTTTTAAGTGTTCGTGAATAATGACATTCTTTTGGAATCTAGCGTAATTTTCATTTGCCTTAATAGCATCGGTTTTCACATTATGCTTGATTTCTATGGGGTTGCTATCGATATATCTCTTGAGAAACGATCCCTTATATTTAATTTGAGTCAGTCTTTCTTTGTGGAGATCGAATTCTCTAACAGTTAATGATCATGTAACAACTCTATTTATATATATATTTGTAACTTTTGCTGAATTTGCAACACATCAGGTCTGGTGCAGAGATAACTTTTTGATCCCATATGATTTTTGTAAGATGCTGCTAGCATATTTAGAATCCTCCTTTTATTTGTTATAGAAAGTTTTTGGTGATTTACAAAAAAGAAAAAAATAATTAAAAAAAATTCTGTTTAAAAATATTTTTTTAATAAAATTCATAATGGAAGAGATCCATTTCAAATGTCTTAAAATATTCTTGTCTTTTATCCTTCAACAATTCCCAAAGTTCGTTTTCTTTAGGGAATTTGGCGTCTTTTGGCACCACCCCTAAAATAAAGCTATTTTTATTGTTGCTCATTTTTTCTCTGATCCATGTTTTCATTTCCTTAAACCCAAGTTTTTTCAAAATTTCAACATTTTTTTGACTCCGATCAAACAATAATTCATTCAATATAATTTCACCCCAAAATCTCCCACAATTTAGTTTCATATCTCTAATAATCTCTAACTTCTCAGCAATTAACCCGTTGACAATTTGATTATACTCAGATTCCATGAGGTGAGTCTCCAAATAATCGTCAAGGAAATAAATCACAAAATTTTCCATTTCCTGCGATATTTCTTCAAGATTTTTTTCAGAAGAATTCACAATTATGCAAACACCCAATCTATTTCGTACATCAGAAAGTGAAGCGTTTGCCAAATAGCCAATTTGTCTTTTCCTCCTTAAGAATTCGTGAGCTTGAGGAGATAAAATGTTCATCAATACACTCAATTTGTTTCTTTCTAAAAGATCATATTTCCCAAAATCAATATATTTTATGATCAAAAGGTTATTGTTCGTTTCGTTTCGTGCTTGACTGACGACAATTCTTGACCAATCATTAGTTTTAGGAGGTAAAGTCAAAACTTTTTTGCATAAAAAATCTTTGGTAGATAATCCTTTCGTGAGATTTTTTTTGTTTTGCAAGTTTTCTTTGAAACAATTTAAAATTGAATGGAAAATTTCAGAAGCAGTTTCCTCATAGATGTTTCCATGGAAATAAGAAGTTATAGAAAATAAATTTTCAAAACTTCGCATGTTATAAGAGCAAAATTCTTGAAATTCTTTCAGATTATAATTTTTCAGAAATTCCTCATATTGTTCTGGAAGAAAAAAATCGGGAAAAAGGAAATTATTCATTGATTCTTGCAATTGACTTTCTGAATCAAGAATGTAATTTTTGAGGTCCTTTAATGTTCTATTCTTAATTTGGTAAAATACAGATTCGTCTATAGGATCGTTGCATATCTTCAAAAAGAAATTGAATGTTTTCTCAATAAATACTTGAATTTTATCAAAGTATCCATAAACACTGAAATTGATTCCCTTTTCTTCAAACAAAGACGCTTCGAAACAAATTTCAGCTTCAAATGACTGATGTCCAATTGAATCATTGAATTTTTCCATGAAGTACTCTATGAAAAACTCAACATTAACCTCATTCTCAATGCTTTCCGTGAAACTTCTATAAAGAACTATGATTTCCATACAAACTTTGGGTTTTAATTCTTGTAAATCAAAAAAATGCCAAAATTTGATTTTGGGACTCGATTGGGATTCATGGTCCTTCTCTTCATGATTTGAATAAATCACTTTTGGAAATTTATCATTGCTTTTGGGTTTTAAGACTTCCAGTTTAGTGGGCAAATATGGGTTTTCCTCAGGTAATTTGTATTTATATACAAAGTGAGGCAAATTTTTTAGATATGGCACCACAAAATCATTCAGATCTTCTTTAAAATATTTTGTTCCAAACCATTTTTCAACTAAACTTAATGTAATTCTTTTTGGAAAAAAATCATTTTTGCTCATTAATGTGATTCTGGCATCTTTTAAAGACAACTGTTCAAGAATTTCTTGATAATATTCATTTTTCCAATCTAGAAAAAGTCCAGAATAAACCAAAATTAACTCTTTTGGATCAACGAAAGTCATCAAAAAAACAAGCTTTTCAATCATGCATGAAGGAGGCTCCTCATCGGCATATAGGTAATTCATTTCAGCCAAAATCTTCAATTGGCTTAAATAATAAGAAGGAACTTCAGGTTGTTCTTTGATCAAATTAAAATAATTAAAAATTTCTGAAACAATATCACACCATTTTTCAACCCCTTGTTCCGTCAAATCAAACTCAACAGTAAATAAAAAAAACAAACTATTGAGTCCATCACAATCCTCACTATATGCACACAAAGAATTTATTAAATTGCCTTTTTTTAAAAGAGTAGACAAACTATTTGGTCCTTCTTCATTGATCAAATTTACTATAGGAGCGATTGATCGGCACCGATGATGATGAAAAAAAGGTTTCAATGGCCAGGATAAAAACAATAAATGTTCATTTTTTACAGTTTCTACATAATACATGCCATTATAGCAGCTACGATAAAGCTCATCATTTGAAATCTTCTGCTTGGAGATCAACGAATCCTTTTTCAAATTTGAGAATATTGGCGTTGAACTCTTTTCCATATCTCCAAAACTTTCTTCAACGTAACTTTCCAAGGTGTCCAAATCCAATTTAGAAAAAATACAGAGTTTAATCCTTTCCGTTGTATAAAATTCTTTGAAGTATTTAAGAATTTGGTTCCTTAAAACCGAGCTTTCATAATTTAAAGAGGAAAGAGATCCCCAAGAAAAACTATTGTATTTTGAGTCTGGATGAGAGCTGCTGCATAGAATTTGGAAATTCCTTGATCCATCTGAACTCAGAGCAAGTTCAAATTCATTATTGACTGCTTTTAATTCCTTCACTATGCCATCTTCAGGAAACAAGGGGTTTTTTAATAATCGAGAAAAGCGATATATAGCTTCAGATAAATGATCATTTTCTATATTAAAATTGAAAAGAGTGTAATCTAACGTTGTCTGCCCATTGTCAGAACCTCCATTATTTGAAATAAACTGACTAAAACTCTCTTGATCTGGGAATTCTTCGCATCCTAGAAAAATTACATGCTCCAACAAATGTGCAAGCCCGTGAAACTCTTTAGGTTCATTTCCGGACCCAGTTTCAACTAGAATGACAACAGAAGAAATACCCTTATTTTCATCCTTTGGTGATGTCCGGCTTTCTGGTTCCTCCATTTCTTTTTTTTCAAGAAAACTTTTAATAACATCTGGGAAATCTTCGATCTCATTTTCTTGATCGGAACCTTCGATAAATTCATTAGATGCTGTTTTTTTGTCGATTTTATGTTTGGCTTTTTGCTCAGCCTGATTCACTTTTGAATATTCCTTGAAATGATGAAAAGCTGATTTTTGGGTTTTCTTTTCCAAAAGATTTTCAGCAACAACGTTTGGAGTGGTTTTTGGACTGGAAATAAGAAAAGCTTTGATTCCGTTGTTTAAAGAAATATGGCGATATAAATTAGGATCGTTAGAGGATTTGGATATAGTTGGATACACTTTTTCGTCCATTTTATTTATTTATTTGAAAAAAAAAGATTTTATTCAAATATTAATTAATAATAATTCATCAGATCGCAGTTCTGTTAACATTTTGGAACGAAATCACAGCTATCTTTAATAAAAATCCAAGTAGTGTCCCAAGCATTGCGTTCTTCGGACTTTTAAAAAACACCATCAGCAAAAGTATTAAAACATTAAAAAAATATCCCAAAATGGCTCCGACTATAAAGTGCATGTAAGTTCCCCTATCCTTTTTTAATCTTTCTTCCTTTATAGATTGTAATTGGTTCCTTAAAAGTAATGGACTGGTTCTCATTAATCCTTCCTCTTTTTCAGTCATTTGGGACCTCGATAATGAATATTTGTCGATTTGATATCCAACATGATGGATTTCTCTCAAATTTTCAATGTCTTCCTCTAAAAACGATTCGTTGGAGAATTTGTCAAACCCTTGTCGAATGATTTGCAGAAAAAAATCATTGTTATAATTATTTGCAGCATTTTCAATCACTGCAGGAGGGTTTTCATTTCCAGAATTAATTGGATTATTTGTCAATGTTGAAAGATTATTATTTGCAATCAGCACATGCAATACATCTTTATCAATCAGGGAATAGTTTGACAAGAATGAGGAATCCTCTAATAAACGACCTTTGTATATTAATTTAATGGTCTTGTTTGCTAAAATCTCATCAGGAAAAAAAACATTCTTGAACTCTTTAACAGTTCTTTGAAAAAAATCGTGAGAAAACTTGATATTCTTTTGTTCATCTGTCAAAAATTTCAAGGTTAATGTGAATTCTGGTTGGGTATGATCAATATCTGGCATAATAGCCTTCATCTCACAATTGAAATTATTATTCATTTTTTGTTTTCAGAATTAATAGTGTTTATTAAAAAATATTGAAATTTAAAATATAATGGGAAAATTGTTTTATGAGTATTTGGAAGGCAACAACATTTATGTTTGTGTCACTTGCAATTCCCATCTTTCTTCCTACAATGAACTACTCTCAAAGGTTCAATTTTTATCTTTTTTTTCTCTCATTAGTTTAGGCTTTTAAAGGAAGAGGTGGAAAGGCTTATCTCTTTAATTCTGTGTTTCTTTCTCAAAATTATTTTTTTTATTTAAATTTTCTTAGGGTGAATATCATAACAGGACCCAAAGAACAACGAATTTTACTCACTGGCTTGCATACAGTATGTGATATTTTTTGTAAAGGTTGCAATAATAATGTGGGATGGAAATATGTAAAAAAAAATCAACTATTACTATTAAATCACTTTATATTAAAAATTAGGAATTTGCTTTCGAAGAGTCGCAAAAATATAAAGAAGGAAAATTCATTTTGGAAAAAATTAATCTGAAAAAAGAATATTGGAATTACTAGGAAATTTGACTATTAAATGAGTTTATTTTGTTATACTAAAGAATATCGTTTTCGTCAAAAGTCCAATTTTCTATTTCATTCTCGAAATCAAATTTTTTTTGAAAAATTTGCAAAAATTCTTCTTTAATCGATTCATATTCTTTAGCACTTGCACATTGCTGCAATTTTTCGTCTAAAGTCTTGAAAGTTTTTTTTGGAGAAAAATTCTTTTTGGATCTATTTTCTTGCTCGTTGATTGGACGGACTTTTTTAGTTTTACTTGTTTTAGTCATATACGCCCCAAACATTTTTTTCATATAGGCTTCTTCTAAAACATCCCTCTTTTTCAAATTATCCCCAAATTCTTTTTGTCTTTCTTTGAGTTTTGACAACTTTTCAGTTAATTCTGGTTTAACATCGCAGATTTTTTTATGTTTTTCTCTGAGGATTGACAATTGTTCGGTTAATTCTTTGATTTGTTTAGCTATTTCTGTTTTTTTCATTTCATTTTCCGTTTCATTATATTCTAATTTGGTTGTTCCAAGTATTTTATAACAATAATCTATTTCATTTTTTGTTTGAAAAAATTCAAATTCTAATGTTCCAAGCCTTTGAGAACAATAATTTATTTCAGCAGTAAGATCTTTGCTGGAGGGACTATTGACTATAGATCATAAAAACATAATTAAAGAAAATATAAAATAAATTAAAACCTGATATTTTTTGATCAATTTTTTTTTTAATAATTTCTGTTAACTCTTCCTCATCATACTAGAAAATAAATTTTTATTGTGAGATCTTAATCAATCTTAATAAATACTTCATAATTTAAGGCCTCTTTAATGTCTTGAATTTTTTCAACAATTTGAGCTGGAGTTGGTTTAATCACCTTTTTCTTAATTATAAAAAAAAAATTAATAAAAAATAGCAATTAATATATTACCAATTCCATTTTATCAAGCCAATTAACAAATTCGGAATTTTCCAATTTACCATTAGAAACAAAACTAATTTCAAATTTCTTTTCTTTATCCGCATGGCGCAAAAAAAGAACTTTTTTTGTTTCTTTTATATCAATTTTATAAGCTTTCGAATTCTCCATAATATCTTTATCATGAAATTTATATTTATTATATTTAGATTTATATATTTTAAATTACCTATGATTTCTGCAATGACATAAGAGGTTTTGTTTTTTTCAGAAGAAACACTTAGTCGAACAAAACACCCCTTGGCTGTTTTTTCAAAATTTGGTTGAGAAATCTTGAATTCATTTAAAAATTTTGGTTTTAGTTTAAAAATAAAACCATTTTTTCTATCATATGTCGAGTCAATCGAATGCTTTCAATATCTTTCAATTCCAAAGTTTTTTCTTCTGGTTTTAAAGAGGAGTTGACTTTCTTTTTGCTTCCATCATTTTTTTTTGAGAATTTTTGAATGTCATCCTCATCTTCCTTCTTATTTGGATCATCTCTTCCTTCAAAATCGGAACTTTTATCTTCATCTTCATTGGAACTAGCAGGACTTGATTCATCAGAAAATTTTCTTCTAGTCGCAGGATTTTTGGACTTTTCTTTTTCTAATGTTCGTTTGAGCTTTCCATTTAAAATGATTTAGCTGACTCCAAATTAAATAAAATTAAACTTGTAGGTCATCAAGTGCCTTTTTAAATTTCGGGTGTTTTGTTTCAGGATTTTTTTTTAACAACTCGTCTTTTTTTATTTGCTCTTTTTCTAATTTTTTTTTCTTTTTGTGGTCTTCCTTCCTGGTTATATGATGTTTATTTTAGGTAGTAAAAAGAGCTTACATAAGACCTCTCTCATAAAGGATAGACTCTCTTTCTTTTTCTGTTTTTTGAAGCAAAAGCTCTCTATCATTTTCATCTATGTAGCCGTCCTCGTCGAAGATATCTGAAGTTTCGCTTTTTTCATCATCTAATTTTGAAAATTATACCAGACAATTATATATTTCAAAACCTTTTAAATTTTTCTTGTTTTTAAGCTCTTTGGGAACCTTTTTGGGAATTTTTTTAGGTTCTGCCATAGTTTAATTGTTAAAGTTTTTTCTTCTTTATTAAAATCTTTTTTTTTTGTTTTAATGAAATTCAATCATTTGGAAGGGGACTTAAATTAATTAAGGTTTTCAAATTTTCAAATTTAATTTTCATTGGTCAACTTTTTTTTTTTGGGAAAAAAATATGAATATTTAATTTTTTTTTTTTTTTTTTGAAAAAAATAAAAAAGTGTGAAATTTAAAAAGCACGAAAATTAAGAGGGTTTACGGTAAATTAAGAAAAAAATTTATTTGAAGTGAAATTTTTACAAAATATTTGCCAATTTTTTAACTATTTTCCTTTTTCTTCTTCATTTTTTTGTTGAATTTCACTTTTTGTTTCACTTTCAATAACTCCTTTTTGTTGAAATTTTTCCCCATAAATTTTGCTTTCCTTGAATCCAGCCCATACTTTCAAAAATTAATTAGATCACCAAAATGTTTAATAATTAAGAAACCAGCAAAGTGATGGAAAATTATGGAACCAGCAACAGCGACATTTAAACTAGCTGTTTTGTCTGTATATTGTGGAATATACACAAAATGATCACACATCTCTTTATGTTTTTCATGGAGCCCTACTCCCTATAAAAAGTCTAAAAATGGGAAAAAAACAAATTAAATTGTGCCTCATTTCCTAAAAGAAAAACTGTTGATCCTTTGAATGGGTGTGTAATGATTGATTGGGAATGGTTTGTAATTTCCACTCCACATACAAATATTTTATTGTCGACAAAATAATCTTTGGCTGCCTTGATTGAAGGAAAAATTTGGAATTCGATTTGTTTATCTGTTCCTTGATTTCCATAAAGACCGAGCTCTTTTCGCAATTTGCCTATTTTCGGAGCTTTTTTATCTTTTTTATGAAAGGAGTTTTCAGAATTATTCGTATTTTCTGATTTCTCTAAATTATCCTTTGATATAACGAAAATCTTCGAAAAATTAAAGGCACACGCACTTCTCACCAAGGTTCCAATATTTTTTCCCTTTGAGATATTATGAATAAGCAAAAAACCTTCAATTTTCGTTTGAGAACTTGGAATAGATTTCATTTTTAAATGAATTAAAAACAAATTTATATCAAATATCAATGATTTTTTTTTCTTTAAATTCTTAATTCTTGAGTTTTTTGTTAATACTGAGATTCAAATATTTTTTTTGTAAATTTGGCTGTCTTATAAAGCTCAATTTTTTTGACTAAAAAGGCTTCTTCGCTATTCGGTTTCAACTCAATTTTCAATTCCTTTGATTCTTTGGGACCTGATCTACCTTTTTTGCCAATCTTCAAATTTACATCATCTTCTATCAAAATAGCAACTTTCCATGGATTTCCGAGATCATTTCTCAAATAAATAACTCCTAAATGATCTAGCCAATCAAATCTCAGTTCACATTTTTGGCCTTGAAATCTCACAGGATTTTCAAAGGTTTTTCCTATTTCCGCTAAAGTTTCAAAAAACATTTGTTTACCTACTTGATATTCCATTGATTCAAACAAGACTTTTTGGGCAGAATATGTGCTGACAACGTATGGCTTCGCTTTATTTTTAGGAAAATGAACTTTGACTCTCAAGTAATATTCTCCCTTTTGCAAGTTAATAAAGCCTTCATTATTGATAATGATCGATTTTGCACCAACATATTTACCATCGGCACCAGTTGCTATAAATTTGTCTTGTTGAGAAAATAGAATCATCTCCAATGGACTATATTTGTAATCTGACATTTCCTCATTATAAAGCTTTCTATTTTCTTGATGAACTCTGATGCTAATCTCTTGTGCTTTATCAACTTTAATCAAAAAATATGAGCTTTTTATTGTATTCATTTCGAGATATTGATATATCCAATTATCATAATAAAAACATACCGACACATGTGCAAACTTATAGTAAAATTCCTCAAGAGCCATTAGAAAAATTCCGTCGTCAATTTGCAAAGGATAATTGGTAGCTGTCTTTATTTCTTCAGTCAATTGCTTACTTTCATCTTTGAATTCCCCTTTCCATTCAAAATAACCCAAAGGATTCCTTAATTTTATTAGTCTTCTGCCATCGACTTCATAAATCCCTAAAATGCTATAAGTATGATTCGAGATAAGGCCTTCAATTTCAGAAACATCTGGTGATGTTGTTGCAGATATTAAAAAGTTGTTCTGAAACCATTCAATGAGCTTTTGAAACGCTTTGTTTATTTCTAAGGTTTTTAACCAATATCCTGTAGAGGGAGCGCCAAGAATGTCTTCCATAGCTTCATAAACAACCTCTATTTCTACAATTGAGTAAGTTCCGAACATTTTACACCATGCCTTTTCTAAAATGGGCACCCAAACCTGTTTTCCATTTGGTTTGGCAAATATTGCCTCCAATTTATCAACAAAACATGGAAAATAATCATCAATAATCACCTCTTTTGGTTTCCCATTTAAATAAAAGTTTAATGCATAAGCCCCATACTTATTGATTTCCTTTTGTTGGAAGATTTTTTTCACTCGATCAGGAAATCCTGATAAACCACTTATGACTGAAAGAAAGTGACAGGTATCTAAGCTTCCTTGCTTTATTGAATTATAATCAATATTTTCAAAGAGCTTGATTTCTGCGTAATTTACACCAAAAATTTCATGGGGTCTCAACCAACGAGCCAAACTCCATTGAGCATATTTTTCACTATTTTTTTTCGACACAAAATCTTGCAAGTTATGTGGAAAAGTTGAGTCGACAAAGTTTTGGCTTGATTCTATGCATTGGGTTGTTATTTTGAAAATATCTGATGTATTGGGAGCCAAAATTGCTTTCATTGTCTCCTCATTAGTCGGATAATCTAACCATGATATTTTTGATTCTCTCTTTGCTAATAAGGTATTCTTCCATTGTTCAAAATATTTTTCTGCATTCAATGATTCAAGTTCTTTCTTGTTTGTGCTCTTGAAATCTTTCTTTGAAATTAAGAGAAGGGCAATGTCTTTCTTTTTGCATGTTATTGCATTTCCTTGTGCTGTGGCGTTTTTTTTATCCTGGATTTCTATATCAACCCCTCCAAAATTTAAAAAAGTTTGGGCTAAATCCAGCTCCCCATCTCTCGCAATGATGATCAAGGGTGTATAACCTTCATAAGTTTGTGAATTAATTATTTTTTCATAATCGGAAGGGTAATTCTGAAAAGCTAATCTACACAAATATTCAAGGAGGACCTTTGAATTATTCTGACAGGCATAATGAATTGATGTCCAATAATATCCCTCATCACTCAATTCTTCATGAGGTGCAATTTTATTTTCTTCCATGTATTCATGCAAAGACACCAAATTTTTATTTTCAATGAATTTTAGCATTTTTCTTTTGTTTTCTTGGTTGATTGTTGTTTTTGTAAAGCACTGCTGAGCCGATTTGAGTAGTGAAGAGGCAGCTTCTCTTTTGGATTTTTGGATTTCTTCATTTTTTATGGCTTCTTGCCTCAAATGCTCATATAAGTCCCTATGAGCGTCTGTGCCGATATCTATAGTATTGCTGGCGGAGTTTAGGATAGTTGGTTTGTTCCTAACAATAGGATTTGGTAGTTTTTTTGGTGAAATGCGACCTCCCATAAATGTTTTTTTTTTATAATTTCCGAAATAGTTTTATTTTCACAAAAATAAAATTATAAAAAAATGATAAAGTCAACCTAGATAAAATAACTTTTTTGTTGTTTTTGTTAAAAGTGAAAAATTTGCTTTTTTAAGGGGGAAAAAAATATTTTTTTTTATCAAAAAATATTCAAAGTTTATAAATTTATTCCTTGATTAAAAAGAAATTATTTTATTTTTTTTAAAAACTTTGAAATTATCAACTTTTTTTCATTATCCCCTTTGTCTTTAAACTCTTCTTCTTCAATAACCGTAAGGTTCCAGCCAAAAACACTATCCAATATTCTATCATTCATCTCGTTTTTCATGAGATAAAAATCTTTATTCTCAAAATCCTCGAATAAATAATCTTTTTTATTTTTAATTCGAATTCCTGCTCTTTGGTTTTTTCCCCAAATCAATGCAATATCAATGAAATTAAATAAATCATCATAGAAACCTTTAAATAACCCAATCTCAGCACCTTTAATAGGATTTTCGGCAACATGTGTTTCAATGAGTTTGATCATTTCTTCTCGAATACCATCACTTTCTACATGATTAATATTAACTTTGGTTGAAGAAGCAAGTGCTTTTCTTGTAAATTCATTTAATTCAGAAATTTTTCCCTTGATTTCTTGCTCAGTAATTTCGACAACTGTATTTAAAAGACCCAATGTTTGTAACCATAAACCCACATTTTCTATGGCTTTCAAAGTATTTGGATTTATATTCAAAATAGCTTCTTTAATTGTTTCCCAAATAGCTTTATCAAGCAAATAATATTTGTTATTTTCCATTCCAGAATTGAAATTCAGAATTATCAAACTCCAGGATAATTTTATGAAATTATCATGGTCAAAAAAGAATTTTATGTCTCCGAAAGTCCTTAGATTATTTACAATAGGGATGAACTCCTTTGCAAAATCGAAATTTTTACATTGGATCATCGACCATAAAGTTTGGCAAAATATTGATTTAGGAACACTGTTCGCATTGGGGATTTCCTGCATCACGATTTGAAATGATTTTTCATTGAACTTGTTATGCAGAATATAAGTATAAAAAATCTGGCATTTTTCATCTATTTTCAACAGATGCAAATTATCATTAAATTTCACCATCAAATGGTTAAAAAGATCATTGTAAAGTCCTTGATTTTCCTTTGATATGTTGATATTCGATTCATTGATGATCATTAAAAGTTTTATCATTTCTGTTATTCTCAGATTTTTCAAATTGAGTAGTCTCGAAATGAGAGTGTCCCTTAAAGCTGAGGTATCCATTATTTGCATTCCTCTTAGAATTTTTAAAAGGCAATGAGGATTGAATTCATCAAGTTTTTCTTGGATTATTTTATGAAATATTTCATAAAAATTTGGTGAGCCATTTCTTGTTGATGCAAAACCAAAATATGCAAATGCCAGACTTCTTGGTTTGAATAAATTCATTCTTTTGACAAATTCTCCTTCAAGTTTTTCATATAAGCTTTTAGATCCTTTTCTCCCTCTCGAAAAAGACCACAAAGTTTCTTCTAATTGTGAATTGCTCATAAATTCAACATATTTTATGACATTGTTTTCTATTTTATCTTTTAAACTTGTATTTTCATATCTAAACAAAGACATGGCCTTCCCTAATTTAACGAGATCTGATAAAGAAATTTCTTCTTTGTTTGGAAAATTCTCCAATATTCTTTCCTCAAGTCTTTTATAGAAATCATTAGAACCTATGCTCTGTGGAATCAAAAGCAAAGCTATTTTTATGAGATCATGAAAGTTATAATCATCTAATGTTTCAGCCAATCTTTTTTCTGCCACCTTATAAATTCCAAATCCTCCCTGTATATTTTCACTCGATTTTGAAAAGTAATTTGCATATTCTGCTATTTTAATCGGAGCAATTTCATATTGAACTACTTTTATCGATTCTGCTATTTTGCTATAAAGCTCTGCTGAACCTAAATCAGAAAAAGAAAAAGCCCAAAGCATTTTCCCAATATGGCTTTCATGAAAATTTTTAATTTTATTGAGTTTTAAGTAAAAAATTTACTTGATGTGAGCGTATTTCCATTCTCTATCGTAAAGCTCATTTTCAATCATTCTAAAAAATTCGCGATTTTTTCGGTTAGAATATGCGAAACACCATAGCATTTTAACTATTTCATTGAAAGTCATTTTTTGCAATCGATCACTAAATTCATTTTCAAGAGGCATCCAAACATTATTCATTTTGTGAAATTTGGGGAAATCAGAAAATGTTTTGGTTATTTTGATCAAAGAGGAAGAAGGCAATATTCGAAGTTTTTTTTTAAGTTTCTGCCATTTTTGTTCATCTAATTGCCCAGTTTCTTTTAAATTCTTAACAAAAATTTGATCGATTGTAGGAGTCAATTTTTGAACAGCATTGACAAGATCGTCTTCTGTCAACAAATCTGGAAAAGTTTCGATTTTGCTGATCGTTATTTTATTTTTGTTGTTGTATATCGGCTCTTCATCTTGCTCATTATCATTCTGAGCAAGGAATTGTAAGTCTTGGATAATTTTAGCGTTTTTTGTTTCAGGAATTTTCATTTCATCCTTGTTCCCATCTAAAAAATATAAAAAAATATAAAATTTCAAATTTTGAGGAAAACCTTTCATTTTTGATAGTTTAACAACAGCTCGCCCAAAGTAAAACGTAGGAATTACATTCATAGACTTAATAAAAGAAAATATAGGGAAAGACTTCATTAAATTCATTTTTTTATTTATTGAAGAAATTTTAAGATCCAAATTTTAAATTTTAAATTTAAGGCTTGAATTATATTTCATTTTTTTTTATTTGGTTTTCTCAAACAAATGGGCAAGCTTGCTCTTCTGAATTGATCCACGAATGGTTCCTCTTATCATAGCAGAATCCCTTTGAGACACATTGATATCATTCATGCTCTGTTTTAGAAACTCAACGCTTTTCTTCATTGGAGAAATGCTCAAATTATAATTATCGAAAATTCTTTTTTGGGTATTTGCCTTCATCATGCTGGAATTATTTTTTCCTTTATAAGAAGGCATTAGGATATCAGACTTATATAATTTGGATTGATCAGTGTTTTTTTCATCTTGAACCTTAGATATTTTTGTTTGAGCCAAAGGAATCTCTTTGTCATCTTGAATTTCTTGAGGCTTCATCGGTTGATCACTTCGTTGCTTATAAAAGTTCTCATTTGCGAAGGCCATCACATCCTCTTGGTTTCGAAAGTATGGCTTGATGTGTTTAAGTTCTTCTTCTTCTGCTGAAAAAACATTAAAAAAAACATTGTCGTAATCGTGATTTAATAAATTAATGTTTTGATTCAAATATTTTCTTCGTTGAGTCATTTGATTCTCGTTGATATTCTTCGTCGTCTTTATTGGGTTATAAAAAAAATCGGGGGATTTGTCGAGGAAATTCATACGCTTCATTTCAACATCTTCCCTGGAAACATCATTTGGTAACAAAGCATCACAAAATTCATTTTTTGTCAATTTATCGTTAAAATCTCTATCGAGCCTTCGAGCGAGGGCTCTATAATCATCCTCAGAAAAAATCTCCCTAATTTTTTCCATTAATTTTGCTACACTATAACAAAACTTTTTAGTTTATTTTTTTGGGTATTTACTCTGCATAATCAATATAGCCTTTAGCCATTCTATCAATCAATGCAAAAGCCTTTAAGGTATTCCATCCATAGGTATGCATCAAATTCATTTTCATGGATTCTGTTTTTAAAAAGAATTCAAGTTCTTTTTGGATTAATTGGGCTAATTGGTCGACTAGAAAAAAAGGGATCTTTCTTTTTCGGGTAGCTGCTCTTCTCAAAAATCGATCTCTTACTTCTGCATTTGTAACAGGAGTTACCATTTTGAGAAAACTAAAAACTTGAAGAATTTTTTTTTTTTAAACTTACTCATTAAATTCTATGCACTTTCCATTTTCATTGCAATAATAATTAAATAAATAATAACATTCTCTTTCAAGAACCGGCATATGATTCTCTCTTTAAATTAATCATCAATTTTATGTTTTTCCTTTTCTTTAAAATTACGAAAAGAAATAAGTGAAGTCTGAGATCAACAGATATCCATGATTATTATGGTCAATTTTTTCAAAGGCGTCTTCAGCATTAAATTTATCGTTTTCTGCCAAATTAATCCGACACTCTTCAATCTTTATTATTATTATTATTTAATGTTTTTAAGGATATTGTTTTTGGTTTTTTACATTAGTTTCCAATTTAGAAATGATGAGTAGAAGATGGGCGAGCTCTCTCTCTAGTTCTGCTGCTTTAATGTGTTGAATATTTTGCATTTTCAAGAAAGGAAATATTTTTAACTGATAGTTTATTCAATCGTTAAAAGAAGAAAAAAAATTATTTATCGTTCCTAAATTAAAAAGAGAAAATTAAAGATTTTTAATGTCTTAAGAATCAAAAAAGTCCTTTATTTTAATTGATGGATGTCATTTCCAAATAAACATTGCAATTATTGTGAATAATTGTGTTCAAAAGACTTTCAATAGTTTTTTTCTTCTCAACCAATAATTCTAGAATTGGAATTTCAGTTAACCTTTGATAAAAGTATTCCAATTCGTCTTTGATTCTAATGAAACATTTTATTCAAATTTTATTTAAAAATTGATTAACCTCGAAGCTGATGTTTTATTATCAATTTTAATTGTTTCAAAAGTTCCTATGTAATATTTAATGATGTCATCCAGAACAGCATTGAAAACAGATTTCAGGTTTTCTTTGGTATAATATTCTTCAATATTTACATATATTTGTTTAGTGTTCACTATTATTTGAGCTGAAAACTTGGTTGGAATGTTAAATTTTTCAGTTTTATTATGCCATTCAAGTGTCCTAATTGATTCACAGTTCCCTATGAGCCTATAAATAATTTGATCCAACAAAATAACAATAAATAATAGTATATTAAACCTATCATTTAATATATTGATGATTTTCAGATTAATTTCATTGAGATAATTTTTGATATCACTATTCAATTTACTAGATTCATTCCCCATATTTATAATAACCATTTTTTGTATTTTAAGACAAAGTTTTTCAAATAAAAACCCAACCAAAGAAAGCAGAAGCGAAGAAAAAGCTAATTTAATTTTTAATCACATAAAGAAATATCACACTTTTTACCTAGAATTTTGACACTGATGGCTTTGAGCTTTTGCAAATTTACAGCTCCTGCACCGAGAATAAGTTGACATGTATAAGAATTATAAGACTAGATAACCAGATATTTAGCCATTGCATTAAAAAATAAAATTTTTAAAAAATTAGCAATTTATTATATTTATCACCTTGATCAATTCGAAAATCTTAATGACTGTTTCATTAGAGTTCACAGGTGAAATTTGCATAAAGATCAGAAAATCGTATAAACTTTTAATGAGATTCAATGTCGATGTCCCCAACATAAACTTATTTTCATCAATATATAATTCATTTTTCATTATTCTTATGGAATTGTTTCCAGTTTTGTTTTTATATTCTTGCGCTTCTCTTGTGAAACTTATATCTTTTTTCAATGAAAAAGGTGAGATATTTTCATTTTGATCATTTGATTTTTGATCCTCTTCAAAGTTGTTTGTTTCATTTAAATAATTTGAAAGTCGATTGGATTTCACAAATTCCAAACCAAGAGCATCTTTTTCATTATTTTGTGTTTGGAAATCGCATACAAAAGCAATGTAATGGATAAATATGTAAGGGACATCACAAGGTGTCCAAGTTTCATTTTCCATTGACGTTCTTAAAGAATTCAAGCTTTTCTTAAAAAAAGCAGAAAAAAAATCTAAAAGTTTCAATAAAATTTATTTCAATCTTTGTTTTTTTTTTACTTTTTTCCCTTTCGAGTTTATATTGAGGAATTTTGGTGAATGATTTTTCAAAGAAAGCGATCGATTCATTATATTTTTCTAAAAGATCATCATTGCTAAAAATTTTAGAGTCCTTAACTGGACTCATTAGAGAATTGAGATTTTCAAGATTTAGCCATTTTAAATAATTATCTAATATTGACTTCAATTGCTTGAAATGGGTTAAATTGAGTGATTCAGATTTAATTTGGTTCAATGTTTCAATGACGTTTTGAATAATAAAATCTAAAACGGAAGCAAGTGTTAAGTTCAAACCATTGATGATCCCTTTGTTTTTGTTTGTGTCATTGAAAGTATATTCATTTGAATTCAGTTGTTGTCGATTTGTTACTAACCCAAGAACTATTTGATTATTCAAAAATATCTGTCTTTCAAACAATCTCTTGTAAATTTGGAACAAGAAGCAGATTATTTTGAAACACAAACCTAAATTCGATTCACAAGTGAAAAAATATGGATTCTCATTTGCTGTGGATTCTGCTTTGAGCTTAACAATATCCGGAAAACTTTCCGATAAGTCGCTCCAAAACTAAAATGATTTTATTATTTATATTAAAATTTAAGATTAAAATAAAAAACTTTTTTGTTTAAGTTGTTCAGAATTTCTGAAATGGAAGTAGCATAACTTTCAAAAGGAAAACTATTCTTCAAGCTTAGATATTTAACGAAAACAACTGCCAGATCTTTCACCTACAAGAAAAATAATCATCCTGAAATTTGAATAAATATTTACGTCTAAATTCGCCACTCCTATATCAGGAAGGCTCCAAAGAAATTTAATAATTTCATCCTGTCTTTCACTCATTGAGTAGTCTTGAAAATAAGACTCATTCATGCTCGTCATATTCTGTAAATAGTTCATGATTTTTTTTTTTTTTTTTTTTATTCATACGAAATAACTTTCATCCAAAGGGGATGACTGCTCATGTTCTGATGGCAAATTTCTAACATATAAAAAGCTTTTTTCGAGACAATTAATCGATTTTGTATTGAAACTTTTCACAATCTCATTAATATATTTCCTTTTGAAATCCTTGAATTCAGGTTTGAAAGCTCTTTTAAGTCATTTTGGAATTTCGAAAAATTAAAAATAAATTGAGAAACTTTATGGAGACGATTTTGGAAAACTCATTATTTCCCTTTAACTTTGTAAAATAGGATAATAATTCCTGCTTTTCAACTGCATTAGCATCATCATTTTTAATGTTTATGTAAATAATTTGGCCTGACCTCATAACTTTAAGCTGTTTTCAAATTTTATACCTTAATGATAATTTTAAGGAATTAATCTTACCATCTCATAAAGCTTCTCCATATTCATGGACTTGATTTTCAAAGCATTTATTTTGATCGAGTAAACATAAATATTTTTCAATCCTTTTTGATATTTTCTAGTTAAAATATAATCAGTTTATGTTTTTTTAAAGTATAACTTGAGATAAGTGATATTCTTTAAGGCCTCATTGATTTCTACTTCTATTTTGTTCAAATTTACCATGATATCCATGTATTCATGAAAATGAGTCTTAATTTGGTAGGACAAATTCAATTCAACTTCATCCAAATAATCGTATAGCTAAAATTAAAGATTGATCATATTATTTTTTTAAAGTATGACTTCATCTTGAAATTCATTCATTTTTTTCACTTGTCTTGAAAATTTCTTGGAATCAAATTTGAAATCATCATTAAAAAAATTTTCAGGGATGTTTTTGTAGCAATCAAGCAAGGCTAAATTCTAAAATAAGACCCAAAAAAAACATTGTTTACATTGTTGGCAATTTATTTCATTTTGATTATTCTTTTCTGCCAGTCGTTTGAGTTTGTTCATTTTTTTATAGGACTCATATGTCTAAAAATAAAAAAATACTCATCGTTTAAAAACCAAAATTTTCAAAAACTGATTTGATATTTGATAGGTATTTTTGAAACTCTTGGGCAGAAATATCATATTTGCTAAGATCTTTTGCAGTCATATTGGGAAGTTCCATTGATTCTTTGATTGAGTTTGATAAGGAATGATAGACATTGTTGAAAAAGGCATTCTTATAGAACAAATAATAATTTATTGAATCTTTATTAGATTATTAACTTTGTTGGGGTTGGGAACATTAAAAATTGAGCAAAAATTTTGATTCAAAGAAGGAAAATGTTCAGCTTCTGAATTACTGGAATCCAAAGGTGTGTGATTAACACAAAAACTCAGATTGTTTGCTTGATAAGAGAAAAAGCTGGCATCAGGATTGTTGTTATTTGTTCCAAAATGTTCATTTATTTCTGATTTTATCACAGCTGAATGAATTTCGCTTTTGGGCTTTCTTTTGAACAGTTTATTTATCATTATTGCATATTTATATTTTTTTTTTGAATTTAAAAAGCACTATCATTATTGATTATTTAAAAAAAAAAAATTTGAAATTTGAAGGGAGTTATAAAAATAGTTTTCTCCCTTTAAAAATGAAAACAAAATCATATTTTTTACCTAATATTATCAAAATACTTAAAAAAGGCCTTCAGTTTATAATTTTAGCAGATTTCTAAAGACTTATTTTTTAATGAAAACTATATAAGGCTGAAAACAAATTAAGGTTCAAATTTTTAAATCTTTCTAAATTCTTTATTTGTAAAATGTCCAAAAAACCAATTCAAGCTCAAATCGAAGAAGACGACCCATATGCAAAATTGCTTCATGAAGATGATAATAAATTGAAAACCCCAGAAAAAGAGTCAGCCAGATCCCGCAAGTTGCGTCTTCTCAAAGGAAAAAGCAAAGAGCTGTACGCCAATTTTTCAAATGGGTTTCTCATTGGAAGTTTGGTTGGAGGCTCCTTCGGAACTATCATAGGTCTCTACACAGCTGTTGTTAATCGATCTCTATTATTATTGCCATTGTCTGCGATAATTAGTGCAGCTTCTTTTGGTTTTTTTTTGGGAGTTGGTAGCATGATCAGAAATGACGAATTTGATTTGGAAAAGATAAAAATGGATTTAAGAATACATGAAATCACCCAGAATGGAATGTATCAAATTCATGGAGCCGATCTTTGGGTTATGAGAAATAAAATGATTAATGGAGATTTTTAAATAGTTTTTTTCAAAAGTTGACCTTTTTAAATAAAAGCTATTCTATTTTTTATTTCGTTTATTAAAAATTCCATGTCATTTATTCCTCGTTTCGGTGCGAACTCCAATATTTTATAGTTTTTGTAAAGGTGATCGACCATTTTCTCAGAAACCTTTTTATATCTATCTATTCGTGTGACAATTGTATGGACATTATCTTCAGCCTTTGATTGTAAAATAGATCCACAGACATCACAAATTCCTTTCTTTTTTGGTAATAGTGGTATTAATTTATATCCGTTTCTTTCAATGTGACAAATATTATAAGACTTATGACATTTAGAACAAACTCTTCTTCCCAACATTGCCTCCACTAGGATGCAATCATCAACTATCAAATGTATTGCCAAATCTAAAGAATAATTATTTTCAAAATTTTCGAATTGCTTCCATGAACGGGGAAACCCATCAATGCTTGCCCCTTTGGTGGTTTCTTTTTCATTCATTTTAGATTCAAGAACTCTCATAAAAACTTCATCAGATGCCCGTCCAATCAATAAGGAATTCCTTATTGAATCTACCAATTTTGGACTGAATATATGATAATCATTCCCTTCTTTTATCTTTCGAAGCTCTTCTGTCAATGAAATTCTAGTTAATCCAAACTCATGGCAGATTTGTGAATTGAAAGTCCCGATTCCAGAACCAGGAACCCCAAAAAACAAAAACATGGTTTTGCCTTTTGTTGAAAACGCTGATTTTGATAAGAAATTGAGATTTTGCGGAAGAATGCAAGAAGGGGAATAAAATGCGACCTTTTTCATGCTGGAATGATTGTGCAATCAAAAAAAAACTTATAAAATTCAAATTTTAAAAATTTCTTAAATTCAAAAATATGGAGTCTTCTAAAGTTTTGGCCTTATCATTGTGATATAAAATTCCGGATAGTCTTTTACTCCTCTCTTTGGAACGAAGTCCACAACCAAATTTGCATCTCTAAAATAGTTCAGCAAAACTACTGTCTTTTCATTATATTCTTTCATTCTTTTCCTGATGATTTCATCATTGTCGTCATCTCGTGAAATCAATTTTCCTTGGCATAAATCGCAAACCCCAGTTTTTTTGGGCAACATAGCTTCCATATCATATCCAAATTTTAAAATTGTGCAGATATTATATGCCTTTCCACAATCTATACAGGTTCTTCTTCCTAATAATTTTTCTATCAAAATTTCCTCATCCAAAATGCAATTAATGACGAGATTAATAGGGTATTTTTTTGTATATCTTTGTAATTGGGAGACATTCCTGGGAAATCCGTCCAAAATGACTCCTATTTTTGAGGAAGAAATCTTTTCTTCTAATATTTTGAAAACAATTTCGTCATCGATTAATTTTCCTTGTTGAAGTTGAGATGCAATGTTTTTGTAAAAACCAGAGTCATCATTATTTTTTTTTGAGTCCAAGATTTTTCTAATTTCGTCACCCATTGATATTTTAACAAACCCAGTGTCTTTGCATAATAAATTTGCATAGGTGCCTTTTCCTGAACCTGGAACTCCAAAGAAAAGAATGAATTTTTTGGTGGATGAAAAAGAATTTGAACAAAAATTCCTATATAGCATCTTTTTCATGTTTTATTTTAATTAAAAAAATTAATTCTGTTGAAAAGCTGCATTTTTTTTGGAATTCAGATGGGATGTATTCAAAATTTATTAATTTCTATATTTTTTTAAGGCTTAGAGTTTTGGATGGTATACTCTTTTATTGGGTTTGTGCTTTTGGTATAAATACTAAGAAAAAATAAAAGATGTATATACTATATAAATAAGTTCTTTCTAGCTATTTTGGTTGCCAGTGGCACAAATTATCTACCTTGGTCCTATAGTTCTAATGATGAGAGATCAAAATCTGGGGTTAGCTGCTTTGTTGCAGGAATAGTAAATATTTTTTCGTTTTAAAAACAAATGAACCTTTATCGGCATCATAAAACCACTTTTTGTTTTCAGATTTATTTTATATTGTTTTTGGCTTTTTGGATTTGGAAAAAAGTGAAACGTAGAAATTGGCAACAAAGAGGATATATTTCAGCTCCTCTTGAATTTGGAAATGAAAATAACATTGAAGAACTTAACTAAAAAGAGTTTGTTTTTTTCTGTGTTTATGTTTATTTTATTGATTTTTACAAAATTTATTTGTTAAATTTAAACTTCTGAAAAAAAAAATTTCCGCGAAAATTGATTGAAAACGATGAAAAATATCATTTTTAAAGCACCGAGCAAAAATATTAAAAAAGACGAAAATTTGCTCAATTTGATTCCATGCATAATTCATCATACAGGCAAAGCAAACGTCAATGAATATTTTAATCACAAGGTTCAAACTTTGAAGGGTATCTCACTTTTTGGATATAGATTTGATTTTTTGTTTTTTAATAAGATGGAGGAGAGGAAGACTCAAAAGTTATCTTGAAAAATAGTCTCTATGGGAGGAAATTAAAAGGAAGAGAAGTCCAAGTTGACCAAGGATTTGTAGGTTCAACTAAACTAAGATTTAATAATTTATAATTTTGCAGGAGTTGTTTTTCAGAAAGAACATGTAAAACAGATGGATTTCGAATTTATTCCAATTGAATATTTCACCAAATTCAGGTTTTTATCATAGATATTTTCTCTTTTTTTTACTTGAAAATAGATATTGGAACCATGATGACAACCCAAAAGCCAATGATAAATTTAACGAAATCATCTCGTATATGAATATCATGACAGAAGTATTAAATATTATATATAGCAAAATTTAATGAATAATTTTTGTAGGTCAATAAAGAAGTCTCCTTTTAATCCGAATTTTAATGTGTAAATCATATTAGAAATGCTATCCTATTCGATTTTAACTTTTTTTAATTTTTCTTTATCCTTTTCGAAATCCTCAATCAGTTTTTTCTTTTTCCTCTTTAATAAAATAGTTGGGTCCATTCCTTGAATATTTCCTTCATCTCCCAAATATTCTATGAAATAAAAATCAGAATAAGGTTAACAAAATATGAGGAATTTTCACCTTTTGTTTGGTTTTGAAACTTGTAAAAATTATCCAAATATTTGGTTTTTTTCTGTTTGTTAGCTAAAGAAGTTTCAATCGGCACAGGCTTTTTATTCAAATTCACTGTTCCTTGATGGTTTAAAACTACAGTAAAACCATCTTCTTGCATTTTTTCAAGGAAATTATTTTTTTTTCCATCATTATCAGAGTCAACATCATAATTCTCTAACAACTTATAAGCGTATTTTTCTTTATCCGTCTGATCTATGAAGAAATTTCATAGTTAATAATATAAAATATAAATTTTAGAAACCAGCTTTCAAATTAGATAATTTATATTTCTCATTAATTTGAGTTTGAAACCATTCGATTTCAAAAGCCTTTTTAAGATCTTCTGCTTTATGGAAAATTATCAAAGAAAAGAATATTATTTTTGCAGTTTTCTCTTTCCTATAAATTTTAGACATCAAAAAAATAAATAATATCAAAAAAATACATGTCGATTTTTTTGTTGTTTTTGAAATTTCCTACATAAATCTTTCTGATTTTCCCAAGGATTCTGAATAGCTTTTTTATTTTTTCTTCTTTGAATTCCTTTTCTAAATTTATAATTAACAAAGTTCGTTTTGTTGGCAAAAGATCCAATTCATTTGAGTTATTTTGTTCTGAAGCCTTATTATTTGTTTTGTCTTTATTATTGGATGATTTAAAGTTTTTAAGAATTTCATATAAGGATTGATCGGAAGGCGCAGAGGAGATCTTTTCTGGATTAAACTGCTTGAAATAAACAAAGAATTTTGACCCATCTTTGAGAGGAATTGTCAAAGGATGAAATTTATTTGTATTAAGATTTGCGAACATTTTTTGAGTGTATAATTTTTCCAAATGAAACCAAAAAAACAACTAAAAATCCAAAAAATATTTTTCTTTTAACTATTGAAACATTTTTAAAATGTTAAGCAAGTTTAGAAATATTATATTTCTTCTTCAACTGCAGCTTCTTGTTCCCTTTTCATTTCTTGTTTTCTATCTTTTTTTTCGGTTTTTTTCACGAGTTTCCTTTCTGCTCTTCTCATTTTTTTATTTGTGATTGGAAGACGATTTTTTGTTATTGTATGAGAAACTTGGAAAGCACCTACATTTGATTTAATTGTATGAATTTTATCTTTCCTTGGTAATTGTTTATTAGGAATTGAAAAGAGTCTTTACGTTTTTTTGGAAATCATAACTTTCTTTTTATTGAAATTCAGAAGATTTTTTGCCATTTATAAATTCTTATTAAATAATAAAATTAATTATAAAAATTCCCAAAGTTTTTTGTAATAAATGTGAAAACTTAAAAGTTTATTTATAAATTTTTTTTCTCCTTATTATTATTACTATCCCATAAAAGAGAATGCATATTTTACCTGCTATTATCAAAAAAAAAAAATGGTTAAATAATTGAGAAATTTAAATCTTCAGCATGATTATAGCATCATTTGTCTATGCTTTGATCCTGCATTAAAATTTGGGAATTTTTTATTTTTTCTTTTACCTCATTAGTCATTACTTCCAGAAACTCTTGTTTTTTGTTCAGGAATTCCAAATGTCTATAATTTGCAATTTTATTCTCATCAGATCCCCCTCTACTGAAAATTTGTTGTTTTTGATTACAGTTTGTGTCAAAAAACTCAATATCTTCGAGTTTTTTTTTTTCAATATCGTTATTTGAGTTATCGCTTTCATTGAGTTTAATGAGGAGATTGTTGGATTCTTGATTCATAAGTTCCTGATTCTGGTTGTTTTCAAAATAATTGGGAGTTAAGGGAGCTAAATCATAATTCATTTTGAATTCTTGATTGCTTGAGTGATTGTTCGCAAAATAATCTTCTAATATCATATGATCTGGATTCGGTTCTTCGTTTTTTATATCATTTTGGTATTGCGATTGGCTCATATAATTCTGTATTTCACCCTCTTCCATGTTAGTATCATCGTAGTACAATCTTTGCTCCTGGTTCTCTTGTTGAAATATGGAATTCACCGATGTGAGCATCTCCATTTCGTTGTTAACGTTATTAAGAAGATTTTTATATTTTTCAGGGTTTAACAATAATTTTTTGCGAATGTGAGAATAGAACCTGTTTTTCACCATATTTTCTGGTCTCCCTTGAAAGTTCAATGAGATATCTTTCCATTTAGATCCCATCTTCTCATACAAACTTATTATCAACTCATCATCCTCTTCAGTGAATTTACTTCGATTTATGTTTCGGTCTAATTTATTTAAATACCTCTCCCTTACTTGCTTCCCAGTTCTTCCTTCTATCATGTTGGCTATCAAAGACCAATTATGACCATGTTTTTCAATCAATGAAACTATTAATTTATCTTCATCTTTGCTCCATGGTTGCCTAGATTTATATGGTTGAATTCTTCTCCATCTTTGAGAACATTGAGTTGCTGATCTTCCTGCAACTGATTTTGCAATTGATTTCCAGTTTTTTCCATCGTGTTTTTTTACTGAATTAATCAACATTTTATCCTCCTCCTGAGACCATACTCTTCCATTTTGAGTTCCAGAAAATTTATAATTTTTGGAAATTATGCTCAAATTTTCAGATTCTTCTTGTCTCGAAGAATTCAGTGAACCGTTATTTGTGTAGATTTGAGTGGGAGGAGTTTGTTTTGTTTGATAGTGAGTGAAATCTGAGAATATTGATATGTTTTGGTCTGGAATTTCAGAATTTTTTCTGGAAGCTGAAGATTCAATATTTGAATTAGAAATGGTTCGGTTTGTGCAATTGTTGCATGCTGGAATGTTCTTTGACCAAAAATTACAAGCTTTGAAAAAGAAGTCAAAACTCATAAGGGAATGTTGAATAGACTTTTATTTTAGGAGTGGTTTGTTTTCACAGAAATTAGGAAATAATATACATTATTATTATTTGAAAATTTGAGTAAAGATTTCAAATGATATTGAAATTCTTTTAAATTGTTAAATGTGTATAGGTTCAAAAAAACCATAATATAGAGAAGATGATATTTTATAAATTCAGAAAATAATAGTTTTGATTTATTTCTTAAGGATTTTGTTTCAATTATCAATATTAATTATCTTGAAAAATGAAGTTTTTAATTTTTTTATTGAAAATCTCCCTCCTAACCCATTATTTCTTTGCCACTGCAAGCCAAATCCGTCAATATGATGTTATTTCGTTTGAAACTCCGAAAGGTGCCTCTTTAAATAATATTTACGGCAAAACATTCCTTGATTCTCCTCCAACTTCGTCAATAACTCAAATAAATGTGATAGGACCAAATGGAATGGTCGAAACTGTTTATCAAAACACTTCGATGTTGAATACTCCTCAAGATAATCTTTGTCTCTTCAGAGACGAGCCAACAATAAAATTATGTGAAAGTTTATCATGTGATCTTTGCATGGCTTCAAAGAAATGTGGTAAAAATTATTTTATTTTTTTTTGTGATATATTTACATTTGCTCAGGATGGTGTGGAGAATCCAGCAAATGCATTCCTGGAAACAACAGAAGAGTGGCATGTGAAAAAGATTGCCTCTCAAGCTGGATTTTTAGCGATAATTTGAAATGCCAATCTATTGTGAAATCCGGAAATCTCAATAATATTGCTCCAGAATCCACCAAATTGATAAATCCCAATTTGGCCGAACCTAAATTAGCAATAAACATGATAACTCCCAATGTTGTTGATCATAAAATTAAAGTGAAATATGGAGAACAACATGTAAATGAAGTAAAAAGCTTTACCACCAATGATGGCAGCATTCACACAATTCAAGAAAATTCAGTTAAGCCCTTAATCGGGGAGATTCATCATGAAGTAGTTGTTAATAACAGAATTGAAACGAAATATGTTTCTTTGACTAATGGAACAGAATTAAAAAAGGATGGAAATTTGACGACATTTGGACTTGACACATTAAATAATAATACTCTGGCAAGTGACTTCTCAGGAAATAGTACATCGATTGACACTTCAAATGTCAATAAGGAAAATAAAACGGAAAATTCCTTTTTGAAATGAGAAGGATGAAATAATTTAATCAGTATGAGAAAAATAAATGAATAAAATTTTCAATACAAAAAATTTAATTTTTGGAAAATCAAATTTTTTTTAATTTTTTCTGGTTTTCGCAAAAGTGCCAAATTATATTAAAAATATAGGAAATCTAATAATATGATTTTGCAATTCAGATGATTTTCTGGCATATCCGACGTGAAAAATAGTTCCAATCCAATAACAATGAAAGCCACTCCAACAAAAACTGAAAAAAATTGCATCCTAATCATACGTTTTATTGAAATAATTAACAAAAAATTATACCAACTCTTTTCATTTTCATCCTTATGAAAATAAATCGCAAATGAAAGGCCTGTCAAAAATCCTCCTAAATGACCGATATCATCAGTTTTTATATTAAAATATATCATAAGTGCGAGCGCAAACAGGTGGAATGCAATTATTGTCCCATAAAACAAAAAAAATTTTAGATTTTTATGAGATTTGATATTTTGCCGATTCTCGTAGACTCGTATCATAGGTATAGTAAAAATACTAAAAAAGAGAAAAAGAACAAAAAATCTGCATTTTTTTGTGATTATGGGACTTTTTTCATTTATAAGATTGATTATTTCCAAAGCAAAACAGCCGCAAATTGCTAAAGAAGCTCCGACTAAAAGTTTATCCCACATGAATAAATTGCTTAAAATAATACCCCCCAAATGTGAAATAAAATATATCGCTACAACCAGAACCTTTGGAAAAGAAGCTTCTAAATGAAAAAGAATCATGACCTGGGAGAACATATTAACAGCTAAATGAAGACAATTTTCATGCAAAAATATCGGCATAAACAGTCGATCAAGTTCCAAATTGTTTCGTATGCTTGGTGGATAATCGCCACCAAAATTATATAAAACACATAGCCATGGTGTTTTGGAATGAAAATGATAAAGCCAAGTCATAAAAAAAAGGGATATTTGAAAAAAAGTTATGAGAAAAGCAAAGGATTTATACTTAAAATTTGGGAATATCTGATTGAAAAAATAAATTTCATCTTGAGAGACGGAAGCGTTGTCTAATAAAACAATTGAAGATTTGGAAGAGATATCGATTTCAAAGTGCTGGTTTTCTTTTAACATTGTTTGGAAATTTAATATTTTTTTAGAATTAGATTCTAAAATTCTCAATATCTCATGACGTAGATATATCAAAAACAGAAATACCTCGAAAATCTGGCGAATTTGAAAATTTAATTAAAATAATCAAATTCATGATTTTAATTATATAATCATTGAAAAAAAAATTGAAATAAAGGATAGCCGAGAAACAATTAAAAAAATGACTCAAGAAGAAACACTAAAATGATAAAGCTCCCAAAAATCAAAGTCATAAAAGAAACACCAGTTCTAATGAGATGATTTTGGAGTATTCTGATGAGAAGCCGAAATTTAAGAATTTGTTTTCCATATTTGGGATGATGAAAGTGTAGATATTCGAATCTCCAAGTCAATCAAGCTATAGAAGATTAGATAAATGATGAATTAAGCTAAATTATCTTTTCGGTTTAATTGTAACAACAATAAACTTTGCCAAAAATAAAAAACAAGGACTTGGTTTGGAATATAAAGAATTTAAGGAACTTTCCTGGAATTTGAAATGAATTTCAATTGTTGTAAATTCGAAATATCAATATTCTTTCAATATTAAAGAGAGGAGAAGAAAGGCACCAAGTTCTTTAATGAGTGAAGAAATATTGACTCCGGAAACCGAATTAATAATATAGGATTAAAGAAAAAGCATTCACGGATTTAATTAAAAACAAAATTTGAAAAAAAATAAAAAAAATAAAAATTCAAATAATTATTCCAAAAGAACTCAACCCTTATGATATTATCATTTCTCGTGATTTTAAATATTGTCCTCCTTCTCATAATTCCGATTCACTCTGAAACAAAATGTCGGACAACAGGAAAATGGTTTCTGATGGGAGTTCCAAAATCTCAACTATTTTCAATTCTGCCAGAAGGAGTTTATTTTGATCAACATCCATTTTCAGAGTTAAGTAATGATTCACACCCAGTTTTTCTGGAATTCAATATTCAGCATGATTGTTGGTTTTTTTACATCCTTCCTTCTCCAAACATGCATGAGTTCAAAATCGAGATCCCATACACAATGACGATAAATGTCTCCAACGCAATTTACAAACCTTTAGTCTTATCAGATAAATGGGTTAATACAATGGGAGCGAAGTTTTTTTATGGATTGCCTACTTATAATGCGGAGTTTTCCGGAGACAACATAAACAATTTCAATATGATTAACAATGAAGAGAATATTTCAGTGAAGGCCAATTTCAGTTATTTCGGAAAAGAAATCACCAATTATAATAAGACACTTTATTTCGAAGAAACCTATTTGTCAATGAACCGTAGACCTTGGTTTACAGATGAAACGAATTTCAATGCAAACGATCCTCATTGTGCAGCTAACCAATATTTTTGGGAAAAGAACGCAGTTTTGAGATATGTGAATGCCTCTATTGATCTAGTATGGAATGTTTTCAACCAAACTTTCCAAATCCCGAGCCAAGAAAAACAAATGCTTGGGGGGATTGAAGTAGATGTTGATTTAGTTAT
>Ga0302320_10002891_pt1 | contig 40162 bp, 35 predicted proteins | sample Bog_T0_3_FD_202130 | JGI IMG/M metagenome (GOLD analysis project Ga0302320, IMG submission 202130) | Peat permafrost microbial communities from Stordalen Mire near Abisko, Sweden - Bog_T0_3 | ecosystem: Environmental > Terrestrial > Soil > Wetlands > Peat | place: Sweden: Abisko, Stordalen Mire... | reverse complement strand
TATTAAAGGGTTTTCCAATAATTGGCCACGTAGTTGCCAAAGTAGAGATGTCAGCGGAGGCAACAAATGGCCACACATCTGGTAAATAACGCTCAGAGACTGGTAAGCGTAGATAAAACTTTCTGTGATCTTCCAGCCGCGGTTGCCGAGGCAATCGAGCAGGAAGCAGTGACGACGACCTATCCTACCGGAGCAGTCCTATTTGCCGAGGGCCAGTCGCCGCGAGGTGTCTTTATTGTGCGCCGGGGCCGGGTAAAGCTGTCGATTTGCGGCAGCGACGGTCGCACGCTCATCTTGCGAATTGTCGACGCCGGGTGTCCGCTAGGAGTTGCCGCCGTAGTCTCCGGACGTGCCTATGAGGCGACCGCTGAAACGCAGGAGCCCTGCGAGATCAGCTTCCTGCGGCAATGCGATTTGTTGCGCCTGATGCGCGCTCACGGCGAACTGGCGGTCTGGGTCACGCAACACATCAGTGCCGACTACGCCACTACTTGCCGCGAAATCCGCGACCTGATTCTTTCCGACTCCGCCAGTGAAAAACTTGCCCGCTTGCTGGTGGGATGGCTCGATCAAAACAGCACGGCCAAGAACCCCAGCCAGATGAAGCTGGGTTTGACGCATGAAGAAATCGGACAAATGATCGGAACCTCGCGCGAGACCGTCAGTCGTCTGTTCGCCGGATTTAAGAAGCAGCGGATCATCCAGCAGACCGGCGCGACGCTTTTTATTCCCAATCGCGTTGCGTTGGAATCTTTGATTACTGCGTAGAGATCAGCCCTCCCCATGGGTCTAGGGCCGGCCAGAAAAAGGCCGGCCCTGTTCTTTTGCTCTGAAAAGCAACCGAAGGTTTACGTCAGTTCAGCACGATATCCGGCAACTCGGCGAGAGTCGCAATCTGCGCGTCGGGAGTTTGAGGAATGCGCTCGGCGATCTGTCCAGAGCGATTGCACCACAAAACGCGGAATCCGAAAGCCTTTGCGGAATACGCATCCCATCCGTTGGAAGATAGAAAGCAAATCTCATCCGCACTAAAGCTCAAGCGTTCGCAGGCCAGGTTATAAACGGAAGGATGGGGCTTGTAAATTTTCACCTCTTCCACGGAAAGCACGGCATCGAAAAAGTGGTCAATCCCGGCGTGGGCTGACGCTGCGGAAAGCATGGTGGGCGTTCCGTTCGAGAGAATCGCCAGCTTCATCCCAGCCGTTTGGAGACGCCGCAAAGTCTCAACGACTTCCGGATACGGCTCCAGAATCAGATACAGATTCATGAGCCGGGTTCGCATCTCTGCGTCTTCGATGTGAAGGGCAGAGAGTGCGAAATCCAAGGCGTCGCCAGTCACTTGCCAGAAGTCGGCATGGCGTCCGCCAAGGCCGCGCAGCCAGGTGTATTGCAGTTGCTTCGAGCGCCACAGATCGGCGAGGGGCTCCCATTGGTCCCCTAGATACTCTTGCGCGGCGCGGGCCGCGCTGTTCACGTCGAACAGTGTGCCGTAGGCGTCGAAAACGCAAGCTCGAATTCCCTTGAGTTTCGTAGTGCCCGTCCGGGATCGGCCTTCCGTCGTCATCGACAGAAGTTTAGCCTAACTCTTCGTCTCGAGCGTTTCGGCCGCCTCAGTTTCCTCGATGGGGCTGACGGAAAGATGCTGATCTGTCTTGGCTGCGTCGAACGGTTCCGCCGGCGTCTCGATCATATGCGCCCGTTGCAAAGCCCGGTAATATGCTGGACGCGAATGCCGGTAGTGGTCCGCCGGAACTTTGCCATTCAGCCATGCCGTATCCATGGGATAAACCAGGGGATCGAATATCACCATGTAGGAGTGCCAGATCAGAATGGCGAAGGTCGCCAGCACCGCTTCGTAATAATGCACGGCGGTGGCCGCATCCGACACCCATTTCGGAAAGTAGCGCAGCGTGAAATTGTTGAACCACAACAAGACGCCGGAGAGTGTCATCACTAGCGTCCCCCACATGAACGCCAGGTATTCCAGTTTCTCGGCGTAATTGAATTTCGCAAAGGTGGGCTCGACTTTTGTGATTCCCAAATTGTAGGTAAAGACTTGCAGCAGATCGGTGGCATCTTTGAATCCGGGCAGCATCGCTTTGACGAACAGGCGATCCTTTCTGTTCACTGCCAGATGAAATAAGTGGTACACAGTCGCCGCTACCAGTACCACGGCGGCTGTACGATGCACCAAGCCGCGAAATGCGAGATGACCTTCCCACATTAGAAGGGGACGCGCCCACCATGCCTCAGGACTTTTAAGCGCAAAGCCTGTAAAAACGAGCGTTGGAAAGCTCAGAATCACTCCCCAGTGCGCGATGCGGAAGTTAAGATTCATGCGCGTTACTTTCGCGCCGCTTCCGCGCTCCGGCCTGCGCCGTCGCATCTTTGCGATGAAGTCAATCAAGTTGTGCAGGATCATGAATCCCAATGTCATCGGGATCAGCGCCCAGTAGGTCCAGCGGATCCACGTCACCACCGGATGAGCCGGACCACCGCCGATGCGCACGTGGACCGGTCCAATGACAAAGCGGCTACCCGCCCCGGCATGGCAATTTCCGCAAGTCTTCGCGAGATTCCCCGCGTTCACGGTTGAGCGCGCATCAGCCGTACGAAAGATGTTGTGGACGCCGTGGCACGACGCGCAATTCGCCACACTCTGCGATCCGCCACGCATGGCCAGGCCATGATAGCTGTCGGCAAAAGATGGCACACGGTCGGTGGGTAGGTTGTAACGCAGCGCAAGGCGTTCATCATTGTGGCACCGGCCGCAAGTTGCCATGGAGACACGCGAAGCGTTCACCAGCGAACCTTGATTTTTCGGCTCAAGAATCAGGTGCTCACCATGGCAGTCAACGCAGACGGGAGCGCCTTGCTCGCCGGCCTTCATGGCCTGCCCGTGCACGCTTTCAGAATAGGTTTTGGCGATATCGGCGTGGCATTGTCCGCAAGTTACTGGAATATTGAAGTGGTTAATCTTAGAACGAGCGTCCTGCGAAGGCAGTATTCCGTGACTGCCGTGACAGTCGGAACAACTTGCAGCCGCGCCATCTCCGCCGGCGACGGCGCGTCCGTGCACACTTTGACGGTAGAGTTCTACGGGGTGCGCGAAGGGAATTTTGTGCCGCGAGAGAAATTGCTGGTTGCTATGGCAACTGGCGCAAGTGTCGGGCAGATTTTTCTTGGCCACGGTTGAGGCCGCGTCCCCAGAGGTCTGAATCTGATGCACACTTCCGTGACAAGAAAGACAAGTGGGCGCGTCGGGATCGCCCGCGGCTGCGGCCTGCCCGTGAATGCTTTGCCGGAAATCTTTTACTTCATCGGCGTGGCATTGCGCGCACTTCGCCGGGGTAACCTGTGCCGCGACCGTTACTTCGTGATGATTTCCATGGCAGGATTGGCAAGCTTCTGCGCCGAGCGCGCTGTGTGCGCTGGCGGTTACGTGCGACGACTCATCGGTGTGGCAGGTTGCGCACTGAATCTTCGCCACCTTTGCCGGATGCGGATAGTCCTTAATAGTTGTGTGGCAATCGGTGCAACCGAGAACTCCATGAACGCTGGCCGCATGCTTAACGGGGTCAACCGAGATGCTCTTGCCGTTCGCCGCCGCCATGCCAGCCTGCCCGTGGCAAGCCAGGCAGCTTTCATCCTGTTTAAGGGGTTGCGGCGCCTTTGCCTGAGGCCGCGCTTGCATGAGGATGGGAGCCATCAGCAGGAAAAAAGTCATGCCGAGCAGCGGAGTCTTAGAGATGAGAACCGACCTCTTCGCCATGACTTCCGGGTGCCGTATTGCCTTCAAGTTATAACTTTTCACGTGAGAGTCCGCCTTCATCCGCAATATTGCGGGACTCAGCGAGAAAGTTAAGTGACTCGTATCACCAATGCGTGTTAGCTGTGAGCGCGGAAGGCCTGGTACCGCGAGTGGAAGCCTGTTCTTGCAGGGCTTGAGAGGCTTGGTTAGAAAGCGATTATTTCATCCCTAGATCGGAAAGAACCTTAGGATTTTCCTCACCCGCAGCCAACACTTGATGGCACGCCGAACAATCGTTGGTGATGGTTTGGCCGTCGGCGCTGGTATGGCTGCCATCATGGCAGCGGAAGCAACCCGGCGAATCGTTGTGCCCAAGATTGTTGGGATGAGCGCCCCAAGTCAAGCGCATATCGGGGAAGATGTTGCGAAGATAGATCGCTGCGACCTCATCGCCGGCTTGCTGGACCAGAGTGCGCCGCGTTTCGTAAATTTGCGGATAGTTCGTGCGGTAAAAATTATTCAGTTCTTCGATGATGCGTCCTTTGGCGACATCCCGCGCGGGATAGTCCACCTTCAGTACTTCGACCGCTTTTTTCCTGATGTAAGGCAGTTCGGGACTAATGTGTCCCAGAGACATTTGTTTATCCACGGCATTTTCGGGCAGATCGAATGCGTGCGTGGGACGGTTGTGGCAGTCCACGCAATCCATGGTGCGATGTTCGCCTTTATCCAACTGTTGTTGAGTAGCCTTCGCATCGGTGGAGACGAATTCGGTCGTCTTCCCTTTGTCATCGGTGTAATAAACCACGGGGATGGTCTGCCGTTCGGTGTCGGTGGAAATGTAGCGAATGCGCGCATTGTCGGCGAGGTGATGCCCGTGGATTCCGACCGATCCCTGCCAGGTGCGGCCACCCACTTTTAGCAGCAGAACGTCGGTTTGCGGCGTGTTCTTCTCATCGTCTTTGTAACTTGTATTCACCAGGAACTTGTCGCCGGTAAAGCGTTGCGGCCAGTGGCACTGTTCACAGGTTTCGCGCGCGGGGCGGAGATATTTCACCGGCGAAGGAATGGGGCGCGAATAGGTGTGGAAAGTTACGGCGAAGACCTGGCGCAGCCCAGACAGCTTCGAGCGGACAAACCAACCGGCTCCGGGTCCAATGTGGCACTCCACGCAGGCCACTCGCGAGTGCGGAGAATTCTGGTACGCCGAATATTCCGGGGCCATCACCGTGTGGCAAGTGGTTCCGCAAAAGTTCGTAGAATCCATGTACTCGACGCCGCGGTACGATGCCGTGCCGATAATCAAAAGATTGACCATGGTCGCCAGAGCGACCCACTCCACCGTACGGCGGACAATGGGAAGGCGGAGATCGATGGCGGGATAGGCTAACGGAAGATCCCCGGTAGTGAGCAATTTTCTTCGCCTGATCCAAATGCCGAGCGGGATCAGAAGCAATCCGAGTATGAAAATCCCAGGCAGAGTTAAGTAAATGAGAAGGCCGATATAAGGGTGCGGCGGTCCCGGTAAAAACATGTCGTAAAACCAGAACGCAATTGTAGTAAGGGCCGTGCTCGTCGTGATCACAGCCCCGGTGAGTGTGATGGGATTCTGCCCAAGAAAATAGATGGGCTGCGTCCACTCGCGAATGCGCTCTCGAAAGCTCATTGGACCCCGTGCTCCTTCATTGTTACCGGCTTCCGAGTCACACTTCACACTTTGCCGCGCGGAAGCCGGCAGGTTGGACCGTTCTCTACATATTTGATCGTCAGAACTGCAGTTACTTCTACTTAAGAGTGCGGATATAGGCCACCAGTCCGCTGATTTCTTCCGGCTTCAACTTATCCGCATACTTGGGCATCTTGGGGGCCTTGCCGTTGGCGATGACCGCCGCGAGATCCGCATCCGATTTTTTCTGCACATCGGCGCTCGAAAGATCGTGACCGGCCGCTTTCTTTCCGTCCGCGCCATGACACATGGCGCATTTCGATTTGTAGGTTGCGGCTGCGTCTTGCGCCTGTGCTGAAACAGAAACGGTGAAAAGTACAGCAAACGAGGTTGCAATGGTGAGCAATTTGGCGATTCTGTGCATTCTTTAAGCTCCATTCGAGTTTGTATTTGGTTTGTACTTGGAATGATATGCGCACTGAGCATATCGAAAACTGTGCAATATTGAACTGTTATATACAACGTGGGCTGTGACGGCCATCACCAATGCGTGTAAGAAAAGTCCCTCATCGGGAAAGGTGGGTGACTGTCGGGCGTTTAGTCGTTGAACTTCTTAGCAGATCTCGGCCTCACCGGAGGACAATGAAGGGACTGTAGGCGCAAAATTCGGCTGGTGACAACTCGCACCGTCGCCTGTGATGCTGGTCACCGCAGAAACTGAGGAGCACAACGAAGATAGGTAAAGGTGGATTATGCCAACCGACAAGCGCAACCTTCTTGATGTGCTGAAATTCGAATTAGACTTTCTTGAACAAGGGGGCTATGGCCGATTGCCTCGCGAAGCGTGGCGCGCGCGCTTTGTGTTTGAAGATTCCCCGACCTGCATGAACTTCAGCTCAAAGGACCGCGAGCCATGCAGCGAATGTCTCCTGATGCAATTTGTGCCCGCAGAAGCGCGCAAAGAACAAACTCCCTGTATCCACATTCCACTCTCTGTGCACGGAGAAACGCTCGAATCCTTATATCGCACCGGCACGCAGTTGGAAATCGAAGAAGCGCTCGGGGCCTGGCTCCGCAAGACGATCAGTCGACTGGAAGCAGAGAAGGCGGCCCAACCGCTGTAGATCGACGCCATTCTTCGTCAGCGCAAAATAACGGCAAGTTGAACCTTCATATGGCAGGCTTTCGCCAACTTGGGCGAAGGGCTTATGATGTCGTCCACGGAGCAACGGATGACGTTGGCGCCAACAAACCAGGACGCGGTTTCGGAAATCGACGTCCTCTGGATCACCGCGGGCCTGGGCTGCGACGGCGATACCATCGCCATGACTGCGGCAACCCAGCCCAGTATTGAAGACGTTCTGCTCGGGCAGATTCCCTGGATTCCAAAGGTCACGCTCCACAATCCCTTTCTAGCCATGGCCAATGGCGACGACTTTTTGCAGCCCTTCCGGCGAGCCGCCCAGGGGGAACTGGGCAACTTTATTTTGGTGGTTGAAGGTTCGATTCCCAACGAACACAATAAGGAGGAAGGTTATTGGGCTTCGCTCGGCACCGATCCCGTCACCGGACAGCCGATTACCACTTGTGAATGGATTGACCGTCTCGCCCCTCACGCCTGGGCGGTGCTGGCGGCGGGAACCTGCGCCACCTACGGCGGCATTCACGCCATGGAGGGCAATCCTACTGGATGTATGGGCCTGCCAGATTATCTCGGCTGGAAATGGAATTCGAAAGCGCGGATTCCCATCGTCTGTGTACCGGGTTGCCCCGTGCAGCCAGACAACTTTATGGAGACGCTTCTGTATCTGCTTTATATGGCCGCGGGACGCGCTCCCATGATTCCGCTCGACGATGCGCTGCGTCCGACCTGGCTTTTTGGCAACACGGTGCATGAAGGCTGCGACCGCGGCGGATTTTACGAGCAAGCACAGTTCGCGGAAGAATATGGATCTCCGCTGTGCATTGTGAAGCTGGGATGCTGGGGCCCAGTGGTTCAATGCAACGTGGGGAAACGCGGATGGATGGGCGGAATTGGGGGATGCCCGAACGTCGGCGGAATTTGTATCGGATGTACCATGCCCGGCTTTCCCGACAAGTTCATGCCCTTCATGAATCAGCCGCCGGGATCTCTATTATCTTCAGCGGCGGTACAGACCTACGGCCGCGCAATTCATGCCTTGCGGCGGTTCACCCAGGCATCGCTGAATAAAGAACCAGCCTGGCGAAGGCCTGCACGGGTTTGAGGATTAGGTTTGAGGATTGGGGTTTGAGGATTAGGAATGGTTTTGTTTTCGTGGCCGGACAAAACGAATAGCCCTCCCGTCGTCGAATCTCAGGATGATTCCCCTCCCGATAATCGATCCGGCGTGGCCATTCCAAGTTTGGATCCGAACGAGGCCGAGCAAATCCTTCAAGGCCTCGCAGGCGTATTCAGTCACTATAAGAATCCGGCAACCGCCAGGCGCGTAGTGTATCCCCCGGAAAGCCAGGACCAGGGGTGGTCCTCCGATGCCCACGGCCGGGATGCGGGTCAAGTACCGAACTCGCGGTCGCCGAATCTTGAAGCCCGCTACCGTGCGCTGGTGGAGCAGATACCTGCGGTGGTGTTTATGGCATATCTGGATCGTGGCATGGGCGAGGCCTACGTGAGTCCGCAGATTGAAGCCGCTCTCGGCTTTTCTCAGGAGGAGTGGCTGGAAGATCCCATTCGCTGGTACCGCCATATTCATCCCGAGGACAAGCAGCGCTGGAGCAGCGAAGCTGCGGAAATGTTTCTCAGCGGAAAACCCTTGCGCTCCGCCTATCGAGTGATCTCCCGGGATGGCCGTACCATCTGGTTTCATTGCGAAGCCAAGATGATCCGCAAAGAAGACGGTGAACCCTGGTTCATCCACGGCGTAGGCTTCGACATTACCGATCTCAAGCGTACGGAAAGTGCACTGCAAGAGGAGCGCAACGTGGTGTCGGCCATCCTCGACACGGTGGCGGCTCTGGTTATGGTGCTGGACCTCGAGGGCCGCGTCATTCGCTTCAATCGCGCTTGCGAACAGATGACGGGATTTTCCTTCGCGGAAGTTCGGGGCAAATTTATCTGGAAGTTATTTCTCGTCCCCGAAGAGGGAGAACGTTTCCAGGCAGCCTTTCACAACACTTGCATCAGCCAGCGTCCGCAGGAGTATGAAAGTACCTGGGTTGGTCGAGACGGAAAGGAAGGAATGATTGCATGGTCGACCACGGTGCTTCCGGGAACGGCTGAAACGGGCGCCTGCGTCATCGTCTCGGGAATCGATATCACGAGGCGAAGGCGCGCGGAGGCGACGTTCCGCGGATTGCTTGAGGCTGCGCCCGACGCGGTCGTGGTCGTCAATCGAGAGGGAAAGATTGTGCTGGTCAATGCCCAGGTGGAAAAATTATTTGGTTATCAGCGCGAGCAATTGTTGGGCAAGCCGCTCGAAATGCTGGTGCCCACTCGCCTGCGGCAAAAACATCCCGCTCATCGCGAGAGGTTTTTTCACGAGCCGCGCGTCCGTCCCATGGGAGCGGCCGGGGAGGAGCTTTACGGCCTGCACAAAGACGGCCACGAATTTCCCGTGGAAATTAGCCTTAGCCCCCTGGAGACGGAAGAAGGGACACTGGTTTCGAGTGCGATTCGCGATATTACCGAGCGCAAGCATTTGGAGAAAACGATTCTGGAGATTAGCGCCCGGGAGCAGCGGCGGATTGGACAAGATCTGCACGATGGATTGGGCCAGCATCTTACCGGCATCGCGTTCATGAGCAAGGTCCAGGAACAAAAGCTTATGGAGAAGGGCTTGTCCGAGGCCGGGGACGCGGCGAAGATCGTCGACCTGGTCAATCAGGCTATTCATAAAACGCGGGAATTGGCGCGGGGGTTACTGCCGGTTGTGCCGGAGGAGGAAGGATTGATGTCGGCCTTGCAGCAATGGGCGGGAGAAGTAGAAGACTTATTTGCCGTCCACTGCCGCTTCGATTGCACCACGCCGGTGCTCATTCACGATGATACCGTGGCCACGCATCTTTACTATATTGCGCGCGAGGCAGTGAACAATGCCATCAAGCACGGGCACGCGCCAGAAATTGTCATAGGCCTGACCGCCAACTCGCAGCAAGGTTCGCTTACTATTCAGGATGATGGGTATGGCATTGATGAATTATCCGCCCGCAATAAAGGGATGGGATTACATCTGATGAGTTACCGTGCGCGGGTCATCGGCGGTTCTCTTGAAGTGCGGCGCATTCCCGGAGGTGGAACCTTGGTCAGCTGCGTGTTTCCAATGGTGGAATCGTTTGGGCAGAAAAAATAGAGCGAGACACCCAAGTGTTAATCAAAAGTCAAAGTCAGCCGGTCGTGAAGAAAAGAATCATGGTGGTCGACGACCACCCCATTGTCCGCCAGGGATTGGCGCTGCTGATCAATCGTGAGCCCGATCTGGTGGTTTGCGGCGAAGCGGAAGAGGCCATGGGCGCATTGCACGTGCTGAGTTCCGCCCATCCCGATGTTTTGATCGTCGACATCTCGCTGAACGGGCCCGACGGTCTCGACTTGCTGAAGAGTATTCGCGGGACTCATCCCACTTTGCCGGTATTAATTCTTTCCATGCACGATGAGTCGCTCTATGCGGAGCGAGCGCTACGCGCCGGCGCAAACGGTTACATCATGAAGCAGGAAGCTACGGAACGAGTTCTTGTGGCCCTGCGCCGAATCTTAAACGGCGAGATTTACGTCAGCGATCGCATCGCCAACAAGTTGCTCAAACACTTCATCACCGGTTCCGGCGCGGTTCAAAGTTCCATCGCGGACCTGAGCGATCGCGAGCTTGAAGTCTTTCGCCTGATCGGAAAAGGACACGGAACCCGGCAGATCGCCGAAGAACTGCACATCAGCATCAAGACCGTCGAATCCTACCAGGCTCACATCAAAGAAAAATTGTCGTTACGAAGCGCGCGCGAATTGATCCAGCACGCAATGCAATGGAATATGAACGAGCAAGCCGGGTGAAGTTTTTTGCGTTCCTCGCGCGAGCCTATCGCCCGCCAGGTTTCGGATCGCGCAGTTAGTTTTCTGACTATCGGGGAATCCCCGACGGAATTCATATCCCTTCCCCCAAGGCGAATATGTGGCACACCCGCTTGTCAGGTATCCCCGGTATTGATGATCCTAGGGCCAATAAATAATGTTCGGACTTGGGAACCCCTCCAGAAAGAAGAGCCGTCGAGACCCTCCTCTCGGGTTCGATTCCCAGTTCCAAATTCATCGGCCTCCAGTCTTAGCGTATTGATTTCGGAAAGGAGAATTATGCCAGCAGAAACAATCCCGTACGGTCGGGTCACGCAAAAGCCATCCCCAGTAGCTGAGGTTCATATTCTCTGGATCACCGCCGGATTGGGTTGTGATGGGGACTCGGTGTCCATCACCGCGGCTACGCAACCCAGCATCGAGGATGTTCTGTTGGGGGCCATCCCCGGCCTTCCCAAGGTGCATTTGCACAATCCGGTACTAGCCTACGAAGTCGGAGACGACTTCATGAAGTTCTGGTATATGGCCGAAAAGGGTCAGCTCGAACCTTTCGTCCTGGTGGTGGAAGGTTCGATTCCCAACGAGAACATAAAGAAGGAAGGATATTGGGCGGGACTAGGGACCGATCCGAAGACGGGACAGCCCATTACCACCAATGAGTGGATTGACCGCCTCGCGCCCAAGGCGCTTGCTGTGGTGGCCTGCGGAACCTGCGCCACTTATGGCGGCATCCATGCCATGCAAGGCAATCCAACCGGCGCGATGGGGCTGGCGGATTATCTCGGTTGGGATTGGAAGTCGAAAGCCGGCCTGCCCATCGTCAATGTTCCCGGGTGCCCCGTGCAACCCGACAACTTCATGGAAACCCTCCTGTATCTGCTCTATCAAGTGGCTGGACTGGCTCCCATGATCCCGCTCGACGACCAGTTGCGTCCGACGTGGCTCTTCGGCAAGACGGTACACGAAGGTTGTGATCGCGCCGGATACTACGAGCAGGGTGATTTCGCCGAAGTTTACGGTTCGCCCAAGTGCATCGTGAGGTTGGGGTGCTGGGGTCCGGTGGTGAACTGCAACGTTCCCAAGCGCGGATGGATGGCCGGGATCGGCGGCTGCCCGAACGTGGGCGGCATTTGCATCGGCTGCACCATGCCGGGATTCCCGGACAAATTCATGCCCTTCATGGACGAACCGCCCGGCGGAAAAGTTTCCAGCGCCGCGGTCGGCGCCTACGGACGCGCAATCCGTGCCTTGCGTTCCATCACTCAATCCACGGTCAACAAAGAACCGAAGTGGCGGCATGCGCGTGCTGAACTGACCACGGGGTACCATCCACGGTCTTATTGAGATCGAAGGGTCTTGCATAGAGCGATCGGCGAAGTAGATCCACCAAGACGACAAAAGGAGCGATCGAATGAGCACCATTACGGCACCGACTCAGGACGTTTCCGGCAAGAAGCGGAACCTGGTGGAAATGAATTGGGACCCCATCACGCGGATCGTGGGTAGCCTGGGCATTTTTACCAAGATCGATTTCGAGAACAAACATGTGGTCGAGTGCCACAGCACCTCGTCCATTTTTCGTGGGTACAGCATTTTTATGAAGGGGAAAGATCCGCGCGACGCGCACTTTATTACCAGCCGCATCTGCGGCATCTGCGGCGACAACCATGCCACATGCGCGACCTATGCGCAGAACATGGCTTTTGGCATCAAGCCTCCGGCCATTGCCGAATGGATCGTCAACCTCGGCGAAGCCGCCGAGTACATGTTCGATCACAATATTTTTCAGGACAATCTGGTCGGCGTGGATTTTTGTGAGCAGATGGTCAAGGAAACGAATCCGAAAGTCTGGGCCAAGGCGCAACAGACGCCCGCTCCTCACTCCAATCTGCACGGATTCAAAAACATCTCCGACATCATGACTGCGCTGAATCCCTTCACCGGAGCTTTTTATCGCGAGGCTCTGGTGATGAGCCGCATGACGCGCGAAATGTTCTGCCTGATGGAAGGCCGCCACGTGCATCCCTCTACTTTGTATCCGGGCGGAGTTGGGACCGTGCCCACGATTCAGCTCTTCACCGACTATCTGGTTCGCCTCATGAAGTATGTCGAGTTCATGAAGAAAGTTGTGCCCCTGCACGACGATCTCTTCGACTTTTTCTACGAAGCGTTGCCGGGATACGAGGAAGTGGGACGCCGCCGTGTGCTGCTGGCTTGCTGGGGATCGTTCAACGACCCCGATCACTGCGACTACACTTATAAAAACATGACGCACTGGGGCCGCAAAATGTTCGTGACTCCGGGAATCGTGGTCGACGGCAAGCTGGTCACAACCGATCTGGTGGATATAAACCTGAACATCCGAATTCTGCTGGGAAGTTCTTACTACGACGAGTGGAAAAATCAGCAGACCTTCGTGAAGACCGACCCGTTGGGAAATCCAGTGGACAAGAATCATCCATGGAATCAGACTACGATCCCTCGTCCACAAAAGCGCGATTTTGACGGCAAATACACCTGGGTGATGTCGCCACGCTGGTTCGATAAGCGCACCGGCGATCATCTGGCGATGGATACCGGCGGCGGTCCAATCGCTCGTCTGTGGTCAACCGCGCTGGCTGGCCTGGTGGATATTGGATACATCAAAGCGACCGGGCACAGCGTGAAGATGTATTTGCCCAAGACGACTTCGTTGCCGGAAGTCGAGTTCGAGTGGAAGGTGCCGAAGTGGAGCAATGCCATCGAGCGCGACCGGGCGCGAACTTACTTCCAGGTTTATGCCGCCTGCGCCGCACTGCACTTCATGGAAAAAGCGCTGGGCGAATTGCACGCCGGTCACACGAAAACCTGGACAGATTTCAAAGTCCCGGAAGAGGCGATTGGCTGCGGCTTCCATGAGGCAGTACGCGGCGTTCTTTCCCACCACGTGGTAATCAAAGATGGAAAGATCGCCAACTATCATCCGTATCCTCCGACGCCCTGGAATGCCAACCCGCGCGATATTTATGGCACGCCGGGTCCTTATGAAGACGCGGTGCAGAACACGCCGATCTTCGAAGAAAATGGGCCGGAGAATTTCAAAGGCATCGATATTATGCGCGCGGTTCGCAGCTTCGATCCCTGCCTGCCCTGCGGCGTACACATGTACCTGGGCAACGGCAAAGTGCTGGAGACGCATCATTCTCCAATGTTTGGCATGCAACCTTGATCCTGCCCCTGATGGATTTCGGAGTGAGAGTGGTGGCTGATAAGAATCGCTGGGACGTGGCTCGTGACGCATCCGGCTCTTCGAAACTGCACTCTCACTCCATTTTTTCGGGGGACGGGCACGGTTTCGTGAGCCAGTGAGCGATAGCAAGTTCCACAAGGAGCGCTGTGGCTGAGAGCAAAGATTTTCGCGAAGATATTCAACGGATCGGTGGATTGGTGCAAGAGATAGAATCGATCGCCGATCCCGCAGTGCGAGCCGCTACCAAGAACCTGGTGCAGTCGCTGATGGATTTGCACGGCGCGGCTTTTGAAAGGACTCTCGAGATCGCTGCCGACGCGGGCGACCCGGGAATGAACATCATTGACCGCCTCGGCCGCGATTCCCTGGTCAGCAGCGTTCTGATTCTCTATGGACTTCATCCCGAAGACATCGAGACGCGCATCGCGAAGGCAGTGGAACGTATTCGTCCGCAACTGCGCAAGCAGGGTTGTGAAGTTGAGTTGCGGAGCGCGAGCGGCGGCGTGATTCGCTTGCATGTCGAAACCGGCTCGCACACTTGTGGTTCAACGGCAAAAACGGTGCAAGCCACGCTGGAAGGCGCGATGTACGACGCTGCTCCCGATTTAACCTCGTTGGCAATCGAAGGTCTGGAAGAGAAACCAGCTGCAGGATTTGTGGGATTGGAAAAACTGTTGGGCGCGAGATCTTCTGTTGCAGTAGGATCACAAGCTGCTGATTAGCAAGTATGAAAGCAAGCCAGTTGACTCCCGATGGATTTGGCGCGCTGCGGCAGTTCGTGCGCCGCGAGCGTCCGATCGAGCGTTGCGAGTTGTGTGGCCTGGGCTTGCGTTCCGAGCATCCGCATCTCGTCGAAGTAGCCCAGCGCAAGATCCTTTGTACCTGTGACGCTTGCGCGATCTTGTTCAGCGGCCAGGCAGTGAAGTTTAAACGCGTGCCGCGCCGCGTCCGCTCTTTGCCCGGCTTCAATCTGAGCGATGAAGAGTGGAATAGCCTGATGGTTCCCATCAACATGGCGTTCTTCTTCAGGAGCAGCCTCGAGAATCGTATCGTCGCTCTTTATCCCAGCCCCGCGGGCGCGACTGAGTCCACCCTCGGACTGGAATCCTGGAACGACATCCTCCAGCGAAATCCCATCTTGAATGAAATGGAATCCGATGTGGAGGGACTCTTAGTAAATCGTTTGGGATATTCCCGCGGATATTCCACCGCCGAATATTATTTGCTTCCCATCGACGAGTGCTACAAACTGGTTGGCTTGATTCGAATTCACTGGAAGGGTCTTTCCGGCGGAACGGAAGTCTGGAAAGAGCTGGGCGAGTTCTTTAGCAGTGTGAAGGCGCGCGCGGTCGAGGCTTCTGCTTCGGGAATCGTAATATCCCAGATGGCCGGTGAGACCCATGCCTGATCTTAGTTTCCAAATCGAAGGTGTGGACGTTGTCGAGAATGCCGCCTCGCCTCTTTTGGCTTTCAAGCTTCGCCTCACCGGCATCGATCCTGAGCAGGTGATTCACACCGTTGCCCTGCGCTGTCAGATCCTGCTTGAGGTTGCGCGCCGTAAATATAGCTCGGAAGATCAGGAACGGCTGCTCGATCTATTCGGCGAGCCCAGCCGCTGGGGTCAGACACTGCGCAGTCTTTTGTGGACGCATGCGAATCTGATCGTTCCCTCATTCAAGGGAACGGCGCTGGTCGATTTTCCCGTTCCTTGTAGTTTTGATTTCAATGTTGCCGCCACCAAGTATTTTGACGGCCTGTCGGATGGGGAAGTTCCAGTCTGCGTGCAGTTTAGCGGAACAGTTTTTTATCCTGCGCCAGATGGCGGACTGCAAGTCGCACCGATTTCATGGGACAAGGAAGCGCGCTTCAAGCTGCCGGTAAAAGTCTGGCGCGAAATGATGGAAACTTATTATCCCAACAGCGCCTGGCTTTGCTTGCACAAAGATGCGTTTGATCGCCTGTATCGATATAAGATCCAGCACGGAATTCCTACGTGGGAAGAAGTGCTGGAAGCCCTTGTCCCCGCCAAAGAGCAGGTGGAAGAGAAGGTGATGGGATGAATCTCGGGGCGGTGGAAAAAATCGCGAAAGCGGTTCTGTATGAGGGATACATGCTCTACCCTTACCGGCCGTCGTCGGTAAAAAATCAGCAGCGCTGGAATTTCGGGGTGCTGTGCCCGCCGGCCTACTGCGAAGCGCAGAACGGCGGCGAATCCTGGTCAATGCTGACTGAGTGTTTAGTGGAAGGCGATAGCGCGACGCAGATCGAAGTGCGGGTTCGTTTTCTCCAGTTAGTCGCGCGTTCCGTCGGGCAGTTAACCGAGCCAGTAAAAGACTTGCCGGGTGAAGTGCCGGAGTTTAAGCCGGTCGAGAAACTTGAACTGAACGGGCGTGTCTACCACGCATGGCAGGAAGCAATCGAGCGCGATCTGGTTTTACCGTTGTACAGCCCGTCTGTACAGGCCCATGCGCATGAGCCATTCTTCCTGGACTCCGACAAGCAATTCGAACATCTGCGCAATGCCAGCGAAGAAATCACCGGAGTGCTTGTGCGCGAACGAAAGCCGATCTCCGGCGTCATCGAGCTAATGGCAGAGCGAGTTGAAGATGGACTCTTCAAAATCAGTGTGCTGGTTCGCAACACCACTCCATTGCAGGGCGCTACCGCCTGTACCCGCGACGAAGCTCTTTTGAGTTCCATGGCTTCGACTCATGCTGTGCTCGGTGTTCAAAACGGAAAGTTCGTTTCGCAGACTGCGCCCGACGATCGGTTTCTCGCAGCCGCCGCGAGTTGCAAGAATATCGGAGCCTGGCCCGTGCTGGTGGGCGAGGAAGGACAGCACGACACTGTGCTCGCCTCCCCGATTATTCTGTACGACTATCCCCAGATCGCGCCGGAAAGTGCTGGCGATCTTTTCGATGGCACCGAGATCGACGAAATTCTTTCCCTGCGAATTATGACTTTGACCGACGATGAGAAGCGCGAGATGAGCCAGTCCGACGATCGCGCCCGCGAAATGCTGGAGCGCACCGAGAGCATGCCCATGGAACAGTTCATGAAGCTGCATGGCGTTCTTCGCTCGCTTCGGCCTCTTAAACGGGAGGAGATCCAATGAACGAGTGGGAATGGCAACTTCTCGAGGAGAAGACTCCTGTCGATCATATTGATATCGCGGGAGTCGAAGTACGACCAGGAAGCCGCGTGCGCCTGAGGCCGCGTCGCGGCGGCGACATCATGGACATCGCGCTCGCCGGACAGATGGCTACGATCGAATGCATCGAACAGGATTACGAAGGCAAACAACACGTCTGCGTCGTTCTCGATGACGACCCCGGCAAAGACATGGGGATGCTTCGTCAGCCGGGCCACCGTTTCTTTTTCGACGCGGAAGAAGTCCTGCCGCTTTCGCCGGATGAAGTCGTTCAAACGATTGCCGTGCAGAAGCCCAGCATCCTCGTGGCCGGCATCGGAAACATTTTTCTGGGCGACGACGGTTTCGGCGTCGAGGTGGTGCGTCGCCTGGCGAATCGAAAGCTGCCGCAGGAAGTTCGTGTGACGGATTTCGGCATTCGCGGATTCGACCTTGCCTATGCCTTGCAGGATGGGTACGAGACAACCATCTTGGTAGACGCATGTCCGCATGGCGAAGCTCCGGGCACGCTATATGTAATCGAGCCGGACTTGAAAGGATTGGATGATCTTCAGGCTCCACCAGCCACTGTGGAGGCGCATGCCATGAATCCGGTGAGCGTATTGCGCATGGCGCGAGCGATGAATATCGAAGTGAAAAATTTGCTGTTAGTCGGCTGCGAACCGGAAACTCTTGGCGGCGAAGAAGGCCAGATGGGTCTGAGCGCGCCGGTTGAGGCTGCTATCGACCAAGCGGTTCGTTTGGTGGAATCGCTGGTCGATAAAGTTTTAAACCAGAAAGTTTTAAACCAGAAAGTCTGAGCCGGAAGCTCCCGGCCCAACACCGGGCGAATTGAGCCTTAACAGAGGAAAATTCATTCAAAGGAGACGACGATGGCAAGGGACCATGAGAACGGGAACGGCTTTAGTGACCGGGATACACTATTCATGCTGAGCGGTGTGGCTCTGGTTGTTTTCGGAGCGGGGCTGATTCTATCGAACCCGATCGCCAGACGTTATCTCGGTCAGTTGGGGTTGGGAGATCTGGCGCAGGGCGCATTACCGGATTTGGACCGTTATTTGAAATTGCGGTCGATGTAAAAGCGATGCAAGGAATAGCTGGTTTAAATTGGATCCGGGCTGCGCGGCCGCAGGCTTATGCCGCGTTATGTTGCCATCGGCGCCGAGTGAGTTCGGATTTTCAGGGGGGATTGAGTGCATTACGCCGTCGATCCAGACACAGTTGCGGAGGCTGCCACGGCTCACTACATCGTCCAAGCAAGCGGAAGCACTTTTCGAGTCAAGGCCACTGCCACGGGAATGCTTTCGGCATTAGGCCATAGCCCCACGATTGCGCTTCCCGAATTCGAAGGGGAAGTCTTCTTCCATCCTGACGCGATCGAAAAGAGTTCGCTTCGAATGGTGATTCGCGCGGAGGCACTCACGGTTATGGATGACGTGAGCGCGAACGACCGCCAGGAGATCAATCGCAAGATGCACCAGGAAGTTTTGGAGTCGGATTCGTATTCTGAGATTGTCTACGAGTGCAAATCAGTTTCCGGCAGCAAGAGCGGTGACGGGCAATACAGGGTGGCGTTGAACGGAGAGTTAACGCTGCGGGGAATCGAGCGGACTCAGGCAGTTTCGGCGCGAGTATCTGTAGCTGGTTCCACGCTGCGTGCAACCGGAGACTTCTCGATCCGCCAGAGCGATTACGATATTCGTCCGGTCACCGCGTTGGGCGGAGCAATCAAACTGAAGGATGAGCTGAAGTTCGCGTTCGATATTTCAGCTCGCCAGCAAGAGTAAGTTGTGCAGTGAGCTAACGAGGAAGTGGTGACGAAGAGACTGACGCCGCTGGAGGGTGCCGAATGTGTCTAGCCATACCGGGAAAAATTGTTGACATCTCTCCCGAGAATCAGGATTCCGCGATGGTGGACGTGGTCGGCGTGCGCCGCAGAATTGATTTGGGCCTGCTGCACGACGATAAGCCCGTGGTCGGCGATTGGGTGCTCATTCACGTCGGTTTCGCCATGAGCAAGATCAGCGAACAGGATGCCGCCGAACAGATGAGCACGCTGCGCATGTTGGGGGAGATCGACGGTGCGATGCAGGAAGTACAAGGCTACGGGCTCGACGAAGTGAACTGAGCCGGCTTTTGTAGTGGCGGGAAGTGACTCGCATGAGATTTGTAGATGAGTTCCGCGAACCCGAGCTGATTTCGAAGACGGCGGAAGAAATTCGGCGGCTCGCGGGGACCAATCGGCACTACCGCATGATGGAAGTATGCGGCGGACATACGCATGCGATTTATCGCTTCGGGTTGAAAGACATTCTGCCGGAGAATATCGAACTGATTCACGGACCAGGTTGTCCCGTGTGCGTTCTGCCAATGGGACGAATCGACGACGGACTTTCCATCGCTAATGATCCAGATGTGATCTTCGCAGCCTTCGGCGACATGATGCGAGTGCCGGGCACGCTGGGCAGTCCGCTTGAGCATAGGGCGCGCGGCATGGACGTTCGCATCGTATATTCGCCTTCCGACGCGTTGAAGCTGGCGCGGCTTAATCCGAATAAGCACGTAATGTTTTTCGCCATCGGATTCGAAACCACGGCGCCGTCCACCGCGCTTACCATGATGCGCGCCAAGGCCGAGGGCATCCAAAACTTTTCTGTGTTCTGCAATCACGTTACGATCATTCCGGCAATCCGCGCCATTCTCGATTCGCCCGATATGCGTCTCGATGCTTTCATCGGTCCCGGCCATGTTTCCACGGTAATCGGTTGCCGTCCGTACGAATGGATCGCACAGAATGAACACAAGCCGATCGTAGTTTCCGGCTTCGAGCCTCTCGACATGCTGCAATCGATTGTCATGCTGTTGCGGCAGTTGAGAGCGGGCGAAGCGAAAGTTGAGAATCAATATAAGCGTGTGGTGCCCTGGGAAGGAAATCGCGCAGCTCTGAAGGCGATGGCTGAAGTTTTCCAACTGCGTCCTTATTTTGAGTGGCGCGGCATGGGATTCATTTCGCAATCGGCATTGAGCGTCAATGAGAAATACGCTGAGTTTGATGCAGAGCGGCGCTTTCAAGTGCCCGGCATTCGCGTGACCGATCCGAAAGCCGCGCAGTGCGGTGAAGTATTGAAGGGCGTGCTGAAGCCGCACCAGTGTAAACTTTTTGGCAAGGAGTGCACGCCGGAGCATCCCATTGGCGCACTCATGGTGTCATCGGAAGGATCATGCGCCGCCTATCACAATTACGAACACCGCAAGGCAGCAATGGTAAGTCTGAGTCCGATGGCTTGAGCTCTGGACCTTCGGCCCTTCCCGCCGCCGTGCTTCCGGAGTTCGCCCCCACGCGGTTCCGCGATCCTCAAATTGAGATGGCGCATGGTGCCGGAGGCAAGGCCAGCCGCAAACTTGTCGAAGGCCTTTTTGCTCCTTTGCTTTTTGGCGCTGCCCCTGGTCCACTCGGCGACGCTGCGCATGTCGATATCGACGGCACAATCGTTGCCATCACGACCGATAGTTTTGTGGTCAAACCAATCCGTTTCCCCGGGGGCTCAATCGGCGAACTGGCGGTGAATGGCACAGTGAATGACCTTGCTGTCTCGGGAGCGATAGCGGAAGCGCTCGTGGTCTCTTACGTTCTTGAAGCCGGCCTACCCACACCCATTCTCGAAGCGGAGGTACGAGCTATGGCGAAAGCGGCGCGGGAAGCGGGCGTACGCATTGCCGCTGGCGATACCAAGGTGGTCGAGCATGGCATGGCGGATCAGATGTACGTGACAACCACGGGCATCGGCAGACTGATTGGTGGAGTAACGATCGATCCGCGCTCGGTCCGAGTGGGCGACAGAATTCTGCTCTCCGGTCCCATTGGCGATCATGGCATTACGATTCTGCTGGCTCGCGGCGAACTTGATCTGGAAGCAAATCTGCGGTCGGACACGCGCTCGGTGCTTCCGCTGGTGCAAGCTGTCATTCAAGCCGCAGGTCCTGGCGTGCGCTGGATGCGGGATCCAACCCGCGGCGGCGCTGCGACATCCTTGAATGAACTGGCCCGCGATTGCGGCTTGGGCATGGTTCTGTTTGAAGATCAGATTCCGGTGCGCGATACCGTGCGCGGCGCCTGCGAATTGCTGGGACTCGATCCCTTGCATATTGCCAATGAAGGGCAGTTCCTCGTGGTGGTTTCTCCGGAGTATGCCGACGCCGCGCTGAATGCTTTAAATCTTGCACCGGGCGGAAGCGAAGCGCAGGTCATCGGCGAAGTCCGCGAACAACCCGCAGGCACTGTGCTGGTGACAACTCTTTACGGGGGCAGCCGGATCGTTGATATGCTGGTGGGCGATCCATTGCCCAGAATTTGCTAAATCGCGAATCGAGTAATGAAAACGAACTTGTCAGCGGCGAATGCAACGTTAACTGCGCGCCAGCTTGCGAGCCGAATCGAAGAGCGTTTGCTGGAACGCAACCAGCTATTTGAAACTTTTTTCGCCCGCGAAGCGCCGCGTCTGGCGGAGGCTTGCCGCGAGATGTCCGACCGCTTTTTACGCGGAGGACGTCTGCTGGCTTTCGGCCTCGGACCCTACTCCACCGATGCGCAGCACGTTTCCGTGGAGTTCGTTCATCCAGTAATCGTGGGCAAACGCGCGCTCCCCGCTCTTGATTTATCCGTGCTTTTTGGCCCATGGATAGAGTCGATCCTTCACCCGGACGACATCGTCATGGGCTTCAGTCCACCGGAAGGCGATGCTGAAATTTCCACCGTGCTGCATCGCGCGCATAACCGCGGCGCGATGACCTTCGCTCTTCCTGGCGCCGAAGGTTCGTATTCTGTAGCTGCAGCGACCGGAGATCCGTTCATGCATCAGGAAATGATCGAGATCCTCTATCACACGCTTTGGGAAACTGTGCACGTGTTCTTTGAACACCGTGAACTGGGGCACGATGTAGGGGCGTCCGGATTTCTTTATCCCTTTCTCGGCACTGAGAAGCAGAGAACGGCGGATCTTCCGGGTGAAGTAGCCTCCTCGATTCTGATGAAGGTTCGCGATGATACGACGTTGCGTGAGCAATTGGCGCGCGATGAGGCGGAACAAATCAGCGCCACAACGATTGCAATTCACGAGCGGCTGCGGCGCGGCGGCAAACTAATTATTTTCGGCAACGGCGGCTCCGCCACCGATGCCAACGATTTTGCCATCGACTGCGTGCTGCCGCCGCCGGGATATCAATCCATCCCCGCAGTTTCGCTATCACTGGAGCCGGCGAATATTACCGCGGTGGCGAACGACATTGGAACCGACGCAATCTTCCTTCGCCAGTTGATTGCGCAGGCTCGTCCCGAAGATATTGCGATTGGAATTTCCACCAGTGGTGGATCGCGCAACATTATTATTGCGCTCGAAGAAGCACGTAAACGTGGCCTGCTTACCGTCGCTCTGCTGGGATACGATGGCGGCGAAATTAAACGCAAACAACTTGTTGACTTTCCGATCGTCGTCAACTGCGATTACATCCCGCGCATTCAGGAAGTGCAGGCTTCCGTCTACCACGCGATTCGCGAAATGTTGGAGGTATTGCATCGTGGCGAAGCTTGAGCTCTTCGGGACGGCCCGCTGTCCGCATACTGGCGAGATGCGCGACTGGCTGGAGTGGAAGCGCAGCGAATTTGTCGAATACGACGTCGAAGCAGATCCCGCCGCTCGTATTCGCCTGCGGGAGATCGCGGCAGGGCAGCGCACGGTGCCAATTCTTGTGGAGGACGGAAAAGTAATTCAAGTTGGATGGCAAGGCCGCGGGTGCACGATCGACGGGTAAGGCGAGGAATGAAAGGGAAGGAACGTGCAGGACGTACAATAAGTTATGGCCAGCGCCTGTTCCATCCGTGTGCGAGGGGTCGTGCAGGGCGTGGGATTTCGTCCTTTTGTCTACCGCCTGGCTCGCGCTAATACGTTGAACGGATGGGTGCTGAACGGGGAAGAGGGCGTTGAGATTCATATCGAGGGTCCGCAGACCGGGTTGGATGCATTCCTCCGGGATTTAAAAGCACACCCGCCACCCGCGGCTAAGATTTCCGAGGTAAATGTTAAAGCGGCAGAACTCGAAGGCTTGTACGGATTTACCATTCGCTCGAGCGAACATCGGGAACGTCCGACAGTTCGCATTTCACCGGACTTGCCGGTTTGCGATGAATGTCTGGCGGAACTTTTCGATCCGAAGAACCAGCGCCATTTATATCCATACATCAATTGCACAAACTGCGGCCCGCGTTACACCGTAGTGCTGGCTTTGCCTTACGACCGGCCGAATACGACGATGAAAGATTGGCCGTTCGATGCGTATTGCTCGCGGGAGTATTCCGATCCGGGCAATCGCCGCTTTCATGCGCAACCTGTTGCATGTCCGGAATGCGGACCCAACTACTACCTGCATCCGGAATTTTCTGAAAGGGGGGACACCGCCGATGAAAGTGGAGAAAGTATTCGTCGTGCTATTGAGATGCTCCACGAGGGCGCGATTCTGGCGGTCAAAGGGCTTGGCGGCTACCATTTGGTTTGTGACGCGCGGAATCCCACAGCTGTCGCGGCTTTGCGCGAGCGCAAATACCGGAAAGAAAAACCATTCGCCATCATGGTGTGCGATGTCGAAATGGCCCGCACTTTAGTTGAGCTTTCAGCGGATGCAGAAGAGCTACTGACTTCCATGGCCCGTCCCATCGTTCTTGCGCCTGCGAAGGTCGAACTCAAGGAAGTGGCGCCTGGCAACGACGAATTCGGAATCATGTTGCCCTACACTCCCGTACATCATCTGTTATTCGCGGAAGGAGCGCCGGAGGTTCTCGTAATGACCAGCGCCAATCGATCGAGTGAGCCGATCGCGTATGAAGACGAGGATGCGCTGCAGCGTCTCGCAGGAATCGCGGATGCATTTCTGATCGGGCAAAGACCAATCGCTCGAAGAGTGGATGATTCCGTAGCGCGAGCCGGGGCCTGTGGTCCGGTGATTTTGCGACGGGCTCGCGGCTATGCGCCGGGCGCAGTTACAGCGCTTCCTGCGGAAGGCCCAATTCTGGCGCTTGGCGCCGATCTCAAAAATTCAATCACCCTCGTAGTCGATGGCCAGGCTTTTGTGAGCCAGCATATTGGAGACCTGGATCACTACCAATCGTTTCGCGCATTTCAGGAAACCATTCACGATCTCGTCTCCATGTACGAGGTGCGCTGGGACGATCTGCTTCTGGTCCACGATTTGCATCCCCAGTATCTTTCGAGCACGCATGCGAACACTTTCAAAGTTCGACAAATCGGCGCCGTTCAGCACCACCGTGCGCACGTGGCCTCAGTGCTCGCCGAACGCGGAGAGTGGCATAAGCAAGTCATCGGTGTGAGCTTCGATGGCACTGGCTACGGCGACGACGGGACGATCTGGGGCGGAGAGATTTTTGTGGGAAGCGTGCTGGATGGTTTTAGGCGAGCAGCTCATTTGCGGCCAGCGGCGCTGGCTGGCGGCGATGCGGCGGCGCACTTTCCGGTGCAGGCCGCTGCTGGATTTCTCGCGCAGTTAGATGGTTTACCCGATATGCTCGCGGAGCCTTTCGCTTTTCCCAAAAAATACAGGAATGCAGTAGAGTTGGTGACCAAGGAAGTCCGCACATTCGCGACAACGTCGGTGGGACGTTTGTTTGACGCGGCTGCGTCTCTTTTAGGATTTACTCGCGAGGTTACGTTTGAGGGGCAGGCCGCGATGTGGCTGGAACAACTCGCACATCACTCGGAATTGGCGGAAGCGTATCCTTTTCCGTTTAGCGACGGCGAACTGGATTTCCGTTCTCTGCTTCGCGCGGTCGCGCAGGATCGAATGCGCGGCCGCGATGTACATGAGATTGCACGAGCATTTCAGCGAGGCATTGCTGAGGGATTATGCGATGCACTGAAAGCCATCGCGCAGAATCGCGGTTTGGATACGGTCGTTCTTTCGGGCGGGGTTTTTCAAAACGAACTGTTACTGGAAGATCTGAAATCTTTGTTGTCCAATGAATCGCTGCAGGTGTGGACCAATCATGAAGTCCCGCCCAACGACGGCGGAATCAGCCTGGGACAGGCGGCGCTGGCGGCGTTTGGCCGGTTCGATTCGGGAGCTTCCCTGCAACCGCCGCACTAAGGAAATTATGCACGAACTTTCAATCGTAATGAGCATCGTGGAGATGGTTGAAGAAGAAGCTAAACAAAGGGGAGTTCAAGTGGAGGCGGTTCACTTGCGGCTGGGTGCTTTGTCGGGCGTGGTGAAAGAAGCTTTGCTTTCCTGCTATGAAATGGTTTGCGAGGATACTTTGTTGCGGGGCTCGCGGCTGATCATTGAAGATGTTCCTGTGGTGATTTTTTGTCCGACCTGCCGGGCGCAACGTCCTATCGATTCGATACAGTTGTTTTGCTGCCCGGAATGCGGCACGCCTTGCGCGGAGATTGTGCAGGGCAAAGAACTCGAAGTGGTTGCATTGGAGGTACAAGAGTGCGCACCGAACCCCGTTTAATCGAAGTCCGAAAAAATGTCTTGAAGCAAAATGACTTAACGGCGCGAGCGCTTCGCGACCGCTTTCGCGCCGCGGGAGTGTTCGTGGTGAGTCTGGTGTCGAGTCCGGGTTCGGGGAAGACTGCATTCCTGGAAAAGACGCTCACGCTTCTTCGTCCGAAGTTTCGCGTCGCCGCGTTAGTGGGTGATCTTGCCACCGAGAATGATGCGGTTCGCCTGGCGCGCAGCCAGGCTCCCGTCAGGCAAATCACGACAGGAACGCTTTGCCACCTGGAAGCGGCAATGGTGCAAAATGCTTTGGAAGGTTGGGACGTCAACGAACTGGATTTTCTTTTCATTGAAAATGTTGGCAACTTGGTCTGTCCATCGTCCTACGACTTGGGGGAAGATTTGCGCCTGGTGTTAATTTCTGTGACCGAGGGTGAGGATAAGCCGTTGAAGTATCCCACTATTTTTAACAGCGCGGATGTCGCAATCGTCACCAAGACAGACTTGGCGGAGGCAGTCGAATTCAATTGGGAGACCGCGTTCAAAAACATCCAGGCCGTGCGTCCGGGGATGCAGGTGTTTAAGCTATCGGCGAAGAGCGGAGACGGGATGCAGGACTTCTTGCGATTTTTGGAAAAGCGTCTGACGGAATTGCGGCAGACTTCCACAGTCTAGAAATGATTCAGCGTGGCTTTACGCGCTGCCGGCAATCTTACTAATTGCTGGACTTAGTCCGGTGCGTGCGGTCCCGCATGGCGGCGAGGATTTTCCCTTTGACGCCATTCTTGGCGAGATCGATCTGCCCGTCCGGAGAAACATCAAATTGCACGTGAGAGGCCTGGCGTATGGTCGCGACGATATTGTCTTCGTCCACACCGCTCTTGAACATTTCTATCACTTTGGCATTGGTGAGCGTGGGCGTCGCGGCCGCTTCTTTCTGATTCAGGGATGCGTTGGTGACCGGAGTCGAGGCGGTGGATTTCTTGGGAGTCGCACTGGTTTTCTTTGCAGTTGAGGATGAATGAGTTGCTGCGCTGGAGCCGCCGCTGCTCTTCGAGTCCTCCATCGCATCGGCGGATGAGGCCAGGCTCACGCCTTCATGGCGGTCCTGCAGACGTTTGTAATAAGCGGCGGCGGATTCGATTCGTTTTTGTGGCTCGTGAAAATAACTTTCATCGGGCTTGGCGTCAATCGCTTTTCCATAATTGATCGCCGCCTCCTCAATGAACTTCCGGGCAGACGCGTGATCCTCCGCCTGGTAGGCGAGGGCCTCGTTGGCCACTCCGATGTCGTAAAGGCGGTAGGCGTCGTCTTTAGCGTTGGGAAGCGGAGCCATGGTTTCAAGTTCTTCCAGGTAGCGCGTCCACAGCCCGTTTTCGGCTAGTTTGTCGGCGCTGCTGAGTTTGCCGCGGGCCAGGTAGACTTCCAGTTTTTCGTCCGTATTGACTAACGAGACGGCGATCTGGGACACGACCTGGTGAATTAAATCCTGCCGGATGTCAGTTTCTGTCGGAGGTCCGGCATCCGCTGTTTTCTTTCCGGCGGCGCGTTTCACCGGATCGATCATTTTCGTGGCGATCGATTTGTCGGCTTCCTGGTTGCTGCCTTCTTCGAATTCTTTGGCGTATTTTGCCTGCAGGTTTCCCGAGTCCAGAACTTTTCCGGAATGGCCATCCTTCGCCTGATAGGCAACTTCCAGAGTTCCGCTCATTTTGTAGAACTTTTTCGGTTGCTCCAGGTTGTGACCTTTTTGCAGGACCAATTCGTTGCGAGTAAAAGACTGCGCCTTGGGAATTTCGAAATGCGTGATGGTGCAATTGATGACGAGACCGGGCGAGCTTTTGTCCTCGTGCAAACGGTTGTTGTCCTTCATCAGTTCGGCGTCGAGGATATCAGACAGAGTCTGGGCGAGGTCCGTCTGGGATTTATCACGCGGCACAGTTTTTACCGTGAAGGAATCGGTCGTGAGGTGGATGATCGCGGGCAGTTTTCGATGGAGAACCACCTTCTTCTTGGTGCCCACCAGCCCGAAGCCCTGCGCGTAAGCCGCAGATGTTTGAAAGAGAAGCGAGCAGCAAAAGACTGCCGTAAAAAGACGACGGAAGATGGCTGGAAGGCACTGCACGAGCGAACCCTGTGAATCAATTTGCATCGCGAGGCAGGCAGACCTACGGGCCCGCTTGGGGGATGCGATGTTCAAAACACTTGGATGGTAGCAAATCCAAAGTAGCGGAGCAAGCGTAAAATAGGGGCTTTTCGCTGCTTTTGGCGCGCTCAAGGGGCCGACCGTAATGGCCGGAACGGGCCATTGACAACCTCTACAGATTGCAGCCCGGATTGCTGCCGACTGCTGCAAAGCTTCTTTACCGCGACGCCGTTCCGAACTCGTAGACCGTGACACTATGGAACTTTTGCCCGGGTTTCAATTCCGTTGTAGGAAAGCTGGGATGGTTCGGCGAATCCGGAAAATGCTGCGTCTCCAGGCAAAGCGCAAAGCGGCGGTTATAGACGCGGCCTTCCTTGCCGGTAATCGATCCGTCGAGAAAGTTGCCGGTATAAAACTGCACGCCGGGTTCGGTCGTCAGTACTCGCAGAGTGCGTCCTGTGGTGGGCTCGTAGACTTCGGCCGCCTCGGCTAACTCGCCCGAAGAATGGTCGAGAACAAAGTTGTGGTCGTAACCTCTGCCTAACTTCAACTGTTCATCGTCGGCATTGATCCGCTCGCCGATGACATGCGGCTTCCGAAAGTCGAAGGGAGTCCCTTCGACCGGTTTCAATTCGCCCGTAGGGATCAAAGTCTCATCCACTGGCGTCATTCGCGACGCATCGATTTTCAGCACGTCATCCAAAATGTTGCCAGTACCCTGGCCGGCTAGATTGAAGTAAGAATGGTTCGTAAGATTCACGACTGTATCTTTGTCCGTGATGGCCGAGTATTCGATGCGCAAGGCGTTTTTGCTTAGCGTGTACCGCACATTCGTGGCCAGCGTGCCGGGGAAGCCCTGGTCTCCATCCTTGCTGATATATGAGAATTCCACGCCATCAGGAATCTGCTTTCCCTGCCACACAACTTTGTCGAAGCCTCGGGTTCCGCCATGCAGAGCATTGTCGCCATCATTTTTCGGAATGTGATACGTCTGTCCGTCAAGTTGAAATGTGCCATGCGCAATGCGATTGGCGTAGCGGCCGACGATGCCTCCAAAATGCGCAGTCTGCTTCTCGTACTCCTCGACAGAGTTGCACCCAAGCACTACGTCGTCTACTTTGCCGGTCTTGTCCGGCACGCGCAACGAAACGACGATGGCCCCGTAGGTCATGATGCGGGCTTCGATCTTTCCATCTTTCAGCGTGTAGATATCGACAGGCGTTCCGTCGGAAGTTTTTCCAAACGATTCTTTCGAGATGTTGGTGGCGGCTGACATGGTCGATAAAAAGATGATTAGGGTCGCGAAAATCGCAAATGAAGAGCTAGCGCATTTGGATAGCATAAACTCCTTTTTCTGCTGACGCGACCTATCGTATAACAAGTTGCCCGGCGTAGTGGGGCGTGACTAGCATTTCAACGTTAAAAGCGGCTTTCTCTCGGAAGGCTCCAGTCGTTGTAGTATCATCGCCTTCCGGCGGAGACCGGCTACTCTGGTTTTTGGCAGCGACGAGATTTGCGAATGTATTTCCTGGGGATCGACGTAGGTACGGGAGGCACGCGAGCGGTCGTCATCGATGACGGAGGGCGCGTGATTGCATCCGCCACGGAGGAGCACCAGGCGTTTGCCTCGCCGCAGATCGGGTGGGCTGAGCAGGATCCTGCGGACTGGTGGCGCGCTTGCGGCATCGCGGTGAAGAAAGCGCTGGCCCAAAGCCAGCTCTCCGGCGACCAAATTTCGTGCGTCGGATTGTCCGGACAAATGCATGGCGCGGTTTTGCTGGATGATGAGGCTCGTGTTGTGCGTCCAGCGCTGATTTGGTGCGATGTCCGCACGGAGAAGCAAAGCCAGGATCTGACGGCGAAAATTGGTGGCGAGCGGTTGATTCAACTTACCTGCAATCCTGCTCTTACAAACTTCACCCTGACCAAATGTTTGTGGGTGCGCGAAAATGAGCCGGCAAAGTGGAGCCGGGTCCGGTCGCTGCTGCTGCCGAAAGACTATGTGCGCTTCCAGTTGACCGGTGAACGCGCCACCGACGTGGCGGATGCCTCGGGCACCTTATTACTCGACGTTGCCCACCGTCAGTGGTCGAAAGAAATGTTGGAAGCGGCCGAAATGGATGAGTCCGTTCTACCTGCGCTGTATGAGTCTGCAGAAATCTGTGGCCGTGTTTCCGGCGCGGGCGAGGCCGCAACGGGGCTGAAAGCCGGCACGCCCGTGGTCGCCGGGGCGGGGGATCAAGCGTCCGGCTCCGTTGGCATGGGCGTAGTTTCGCCAGGAACAGTGAGCGCCACGATTGGGACGTCGGGTGTCGTGCTTGCGGCGACTGACGCTCCCGCGCTTGATCCGAAGGGACGCCTGCACACTTTTTGTCATGCGGTGCCAGGTCGCTGGATGGTGATGGGTGTGACGCAAGCAGCAGGACTTTCTCTGCGCTGGTTCCGCGATCAGTTCAGTAGAGATGATCAGCGCGCATCCTATGAAGATCTGACAGCCGAGGCAGCGAAAGTTCCCGCCGGATGCGAGGGACTGCTGTGGGCCCCGTATCTGATGGGCGAGCGTACGCCGCACCTTGATCCGGCGGCAAGGGCGATACTCGCTGGGTTGACCGCGTCACATACACGGGCGCACGTGATCCGGGCAATTCTGGAAGGCGTCGCATTCAGCCTGCGCGATACTTTTACGATCTTTGAGGAAATCAAAGTTCCGGTAAGTAAGATTCGTCTCGGCGGTGGGGGCGCGCGATCGCCGCTGTGGCGGCAAATCCAGGCGGATGTCTACGGCCAGGAAGTAGAAACCGTTGCCGCGGAAGAAGGCGCGGCCTATGGGGCGGCGATTCTGGCGGGAGTCGGCGCCAAAGCGTGGCCCTCGGTAGACGCAGCTTGCGACGCTATTGTGCGCGTGGCAGGAAGCGCAATTCCGCATCCAGCCGATTCTCAGACGATGAACAAAGCGTACAGCGCGTATCGGCGTTTGTATCCTGCGATGAAGTCGATCTTTGGTTGATGCAGTAGATGGGTGCGGCAGAGTTTGAGGTCGCAGATTGCGGCCTCAAACAATCAGTTACGGGTATAGCGTTTCAGCGATTCCTGCCCGATGCTGCTACTTCAAGTCGACACTTTGTTTCAACGGGAGATCCCGCGAGGAACTGCCGACCATCAGCGCATAACTGCCGGGCAGCAGCTGCCAGGCATCCCGTTCGACGTTGAATATTGATAGATATTCCGGATCGAGGTCGATGGCTACTTCTTTGCTTTCTCCAGCGTTCAATTTGACTTTGCTCCAACCGACGAGACGTTTCGGCGGCTCTCCGGAACCTTCCGGCAGAGCTGCGTAAACCTCCGCTACCTCTGCTCCGGCGCGATTGCCTGTATTCGTGACTTTGAAACTCACATTGACAACTTTCCCCGGAGTGACTTTCAAATCGGAATATTGGTAAGTCGTGTAGGAAAGTCCAAAGCCAAAGGGAAACAGAACTTGTTTGTGCTCCGCGTCGTACCACTTGTAACCCACCTTCAAACCTTCGTCGTAGGTGGTTTGGAAGGCAGGCAATCCGGCGGCGATTTTTTTCCAGGCATCGGGCTCGCCCCCGGTCGTCGATTCGCGCGGCGGTTTCACGATGTTGAGATGCGGCAGATCCGCTTCGCTTTTCGGGAAAGTCATGGGCAACTTCGCGCTGGGATTCACCTCGCCAAACAGAACGCGGCCCAGCGCCTGTGCGCCACGGCTGCCGCCATACCACGCTTCTACAATCCCACTCACTTGATCGGCCCACGGCATAGTGACGGCTGTGCCGGTTTCGAGCACGACAACCGTATGCGGATTTGCCGCCGCTACTTTCGCAATCAAGTCGTCCTGATGTTCAGGAAGGGAAAGGCTATCGAGATCCATGCCTTCGCTCTCCCACTGGTAGGCGAACACGATAGCGACGTCGGCAGATTTTGCCAAGGCCGCCGCGGCCGCAGGGTCTGTGCCGGAATCGTACCGAACATTCGCGCGAGGCGCCTCGGCTCGGATGGCTTTTAGCGGCGAAGTCGGAAACCAGATGTGCGCCTGCCAGTGAGTGTTGCCTTGGCCCGGGGGCATGATCGCGTTGCCGCCCGGAGGATCGACTTGCGCCGAGCCTCCGCCGGAAATCATTCCCACGTCCGAGTGCGCGCCAATCACGGCGATGGTGGAAACTTTCGCGCCGTCGAGCGGAAGCTGCCCACCGTCGTTCTTGAGCAGCACGATGCTTTGTTCTTCAATCTTTTGCGCGATTTCGAAGCCGCGCACCACATCGACCACGCTCTTTACCGGCGGATCGTCAACCACGCCGCTGGCAAACATGGAGCGCAAGATGCGATGAACGTGATCGTCCAATTGCGCCATGGGAACCTTGCCAGATTCCACTTCTTTCTTCATCGTCGCGCCGTAAAAAATTTCGCCGGGCTCTTCATGATCCAATCCGGCGGCGGAAGCTTTCGCCGTGCTGTGCGTTGCCTGCCAGTCTGAAACGACAAAACCCTTGAAGCCCCAATCTTTCTTCAAAACATCAGTCAGTAAGTATGTATTTTCGCAAGCGTAATCTCCGTTGATTCGGTTGTAGGAGCACATCACAGCGGCAGCATTCGATTCCTTCAAACCAATTTCAAATGCCAGTAGATCGCTTTCCCGCATCGCGCGTTTGTCGATATGGACATTCACCGCGTTTCGTCCGCTTTCCTGATCGTTCACCGCGTAGTGCTTGATGTCACCAATGACGTGTTCGGCTTGCTCGCCGCGCATGACCTGCCCGACCGTCTTGCCCGCCAGGATGGGGTCTTCGCCCAGGTATTCGAAGGTGCGTCCATTGCGCGGTTCGCGCGTCAGGTTCACGCCGCCTCCAAGGGTCATGTTGTAGCCTTGGGCGCGCAACTCGCGGGCAATAAGCGCGCCGTACTCGTAGGCCGCTTCCGGATCCCAACTGGCTGCGCCCGCGATGTCCGCCGGCAGCGCGGTGGAATAGCGGCCATTTTCTCCGCTGCTGCGCACGCCGTACGCCGCGTCGGACATCTGGATCGCTGGAATGTGCAGCCGGGGAATACCGACAACATATCCAGCGCCGCCATTGGATTTATCTGCCAACGGACTCATCGGACTGAGGCCGACCATGCCTGTGCCATGCAACATCGAAATCTTTTCGTCGAGCGTCATTTCTTTCAGCACCAGGGACGCGCGTTCATCGGGAGAAAGGCTGCTATTCATCCAGGCTTGCGGCGAAGCGCTTTGCGCCGAAGCGGGAATGGTTGCAGAAAAAACAATGGCAATACCGAACCCCAGGAATGATCGCAGTGATCGTCCGTCCAAGTTCATAATTCTCCCTGAATTGTGTGTGATGTTATTGACGCTTCCCATCTCAGCGTGCCGGGCGGCGGCCGCTTGCCCGAGTCTTGTCATTTGACGTTCGAAGACAGGATTGTTTCCGGCTCTCAGGAAAGTACCACAAAAACGTTAATGTAGGGGCGAAATAGTGTATTGGACGCTTGGCGTGCGGAGGGGGGGGAGGAACGAAGCTGCGGTTGCTGTCCGGGGAACGCGTGCCGGCTTCGGAATGCCGAATTTAGGCCCCGACGGGACCACCATCCCCCGAACGCCACAAAGCCGGGCTGGTTGGCCCGGCTTTCTTCGTGGAACTGGTTCCGGTCAATCTTGTTTCGACCGCCGGCCCAGAATGTCAAAATCTCGTTTTGGGAATCTCCGTTTGCGAAGCCCGATACGACTCACCGCTCTATGCATCGCAGGGTCACCGTCCTGCGCAGCACAGTCTTACATAACCATAGCCAGGTTTTCGAGTTCGTACTGCAACACGGGCAGAGCGCAGCCAGCCATTTCGACACGGCCTGCAGCGTCAAGGGCGGCCTTGGGCGAGACCCCGTAGCCGCGTCCCATGAGAAAAACCTGCAGCAGTTCGGCCGCCTCATAGGAATCGATCATGCCACCCTGCAGCAGATCGCTCCGTAAGCTGGCCAACTCCGTTGCCGTGAACCGATCTTTATCGTTATTGATGCGTTCGTGCATTCCGCTTTCGAATATCGCTTTTTCCAACATGGCCGTCATCACCTCCGACTCCGACCTCAATTGCGTATTAGACTCATCGGCAGCCTTGCAAGTTGCATGCAATTTAACTGCCGCGCCTGCCTTCTATTCCTATATACGGAAATGAGGCTGCTTTAGATTCATTAAACCCTTGTGTATATCGGAAGTTGCAAGCCACCCTAGCAGAGGACCGGTGTTTTCCCCAGGTACCGTAAGTAATGCCGGCGTCCCGGAAGTTGACACACAGTGTCAATTTGGAACGCGTTCAAATCCACGTTGCGACGAATGCAAGATGTCAAGTTTCGTAAAGCCGATGCTGGGCAAATTATCGTCGGCAGAATTTGAAGGCGCAATTACGGCGCAGGTAAGTTCCGGCTAATCCAGTTCCCGGCAAGTCAGCTCTCGATGGTGGCCTCATCCACCAGCATGATCGGGATGTCGTCCTTCACGGCATACACCCGGTGGCACTGGGTGCATTTCAGACTTTCGGGATTTTCGCGATACACCAGCGCCGTCTTGCATGCGGGGCAGACTAGAATTTCGAGCAGGTCTTTGGCAAGCATGCCAGCATTGTACAGAGGAGCAGCTCATCACGCAGACAATGGCAAAAAGCCAATTCTTTTACTCCTCCGGGTCTCCGTGGTGAAATTCCGTTCCTTTCATACGATAGAATCTCAACGAACCCATGCCCGCAAGAATCCTCGACGGCACTAAGATCGCGAACGACATCCGCAGCGAAGTAGCGGCGGAAGTCAATGTTATGGCTGCCGCCGGAATTCGCCCCGGCCTGGCCGTGGTCTTAGTTGGACACAATCCGGCATCGGAGATTTATGTACGCGGCAAGGTCAAAGCCAGCGCGGAAGTCGGCATCTATAGCGAACAGCACACGCCCCCTGAAACCGCAACTACCGCCGAACTGCTCGCTTTGATCGAAGACCTGAACCGCCGGGACGATATCGACGGCATACTGGTGCAGTTGCCCCTGCCTCCGCATGTCGACTCGAAGAAAGTTCTGATGGCCGTCGATCCCGCCAAAGATGTGGATGGCTTCCATCCTGTCAACGTCGGATTTCTCTCGACACAACGGCCGGGGCTGGTTCCCTGCACGCCCGCGGGGGTCATCGAAATTCTGAAACGTAGCAGTGTTCCTATCGCTCGAAAAGAAGCTGTGGTCGTCGGTCGAAGCGACATTGTAGGCAAACCCGCCGCCATGCTGCTACTCAACGCCGACGCAACGGTCACCGTATGCCATTCGAAGACGCATGACTTGCCATCTGTCTGCCATCGAGCCGATATTTTAGTGGCGGCGATCGGCCGCGCAGGAATGATCACCCCCGATTTTGTGAAGTCCGGCGCAACGGTGATTGACGTGGGAATGAACAAAGTCACCGATCCCGCGGAATTTCAGCGTCTGTTTGCCGGTAACGCGAAACGTGAGGAGACTTTCCGTACGAAAGGATCGACTTTAGTGGGCGACGTTCATCCCGAGGTAGCGGAGGTGGCGGGGGCGATCACTCCAGTGCCCGGCGGAGTCGGGCCGCTCACCATCGCGATGCTGATGTTCAATACGGTGAAGGCCGCGAAGATGCGGAGAAGCAAAGGCAGTGGCCAGTGATCAGTGGCCAGTGGTCAGTGAAACTCCATTCGCATTGGAGGGGTCACCAGGGTGGTACTCGAATTCGAGAATCGTGAGGTTGCTTTTCCTGGCCACTGGCCACTGGCCAGTGAAACTCCATTCGCATTGGAGGGGTCACCAGGTGGTACTCGAATTCAAGAATCGTGAGGTTGCTTTTCCTGGCCGCTGGCCACTGATCACTGGCCACTGATCACTGCTCTTATGCTTAAAGTAGGTAAAGGCAGTGGCCAGTGGTCAGTGAAACTTCATTCGCATTGGGGGGGTCACCAGGTGGTACTCGAATTCAAGAATCGTGAGGTTGCTTTTCCTGGCCACTGGCCACTGATCACTGGCCACTGCTCTTATGCTTAAAGTAGGTAAAGGCAGTGGCCAGTGGTCAGTGAAACTCCATTCGCATTGGAGGGGTCACCAGGTGGTACTCGAATTCAAGAATCGTGAGGTTGCTTTTCCTGGCCACTGCCCACTGATCACTGATCACTGGCCACTGCTCTTATGCTTAAAGTAGGCCTCACCGGCGGTATCGCCTCGGGAAAATCGGTGGTTGGTGAGATGTTCGTCGCCCTCGGCGCACACCTGGTTCAGGCCGACCGCATTGCCCACCAACTGATGTTACCCGGCCAACCGGTGTACAACGAAGTCGTGCGGCATTTCGGCGGCGGCATTCTCCATCCCGACCTTACGGTGGACCGTGCAAAACTGGCGGAGGCCGCTTTCGGTTCAGGCACGTCTTCTTCGACTCCTTCGCGTGTCCTGGAATTGAACCGGATCGTCCATCCCGCTGTGATTCGCAGCCAGGAAGAATGGATGGCAGAAATGGGACGGCAGGATCCGCGGGCTGTCGCCATCGTGGAAGCCGCGCTGCTGCTCGAGGCAGGAGCGGGGAAACGTTTCGACCGGCTGATCGTCGTGACTTGCAGCGAAGAGCAGCGCGTCGCCCGCTTCGCCGCACGTCAGAAAATAGACGTTGAAGCCGCCCGCAAAGAAGTTGCGCGGCGCATGGCAGCGCAACTTCCCGAGGCAGAGAAGATCAAAGCTGCCGACTTCGTCATCGACAATTCCGGGTTGCTCGACCAGACGCGAGGGCAGGTTCGCGAGGTTTGGGAAAAGCTCCGGACAGCAGCACCATGAAGATCCACGGATGCAGTCCTCTCCGCTGCGCCACCTTTCTCCATCCATTCATTTGACAAGACAACTTGATCGGAACATAATTCGATCCTCCCCTGGGGTTCTGCGCGGTGCCTTGCCTAGGCGCAGTTGATCCCAACTTCTGGCCGAGCGTAAATCTCTCACCTAGGAGAACTCGATGAATACCAATCGTATCCCCGCGAAAACTTTATTCAAGACCATGCTTCTCTTCACCCTGGCTTCTATGTTGTTTGCCAGCGCCACTTTTGCCGCTGCCCAAACTGAAAGAATCCTATACAGTTTCACCGGAGGAACCGGCGATGGTTCGGATCCCTACGCTGGGGTAACGGCCGACAGTTCCGGCGCGCTCTACGGGGCGCTCTCTGAAGCGGGAGAGTTCGGCGACGGAGTCATTTACAAGCTGACTCCGCCATCCGGTTCCAGTGGCCGTTGGACGGAATCCGTTATTTACGCATTCACCGGCGGCACCGACGGTGGCGGACCAACATCCGATCTGGCAATTGACAGCAGCGGGAATCTCTACGGCATCACCAACGGCGGGGGCAGTGGAAATTGTGGGACCGTATTCCAACTTGTGCCCCCAAGCGGCGGAACTACATGGACGGAGAATACCCTCTACAATTTCTTATGCGGAAGTGCCGGATTGTCGGAAGAGCCGGGGGACGTAATTCTGGATCCCAGCAGCGGCAAACTTTATGGTGTGGCTGGCTACACCGGAGAATTTGGCGGCGGCTATGTTTACCAGTTAACGCCGCCGGCCTCAGGCGGTTCCTGGACCTATACCGTGCTGCATAGCTTCAACAATAATTCCGGCACCGCTGGTTATGCCAAGGGGTGCGACCCCTGGAGCCTGACGCTGGGCAGAGATGGCGCGCTTTATGGGACCACGATCTACTGCGGCGCCGGCGGCGGAGTAGTTTACAAACTCTCTCCTCCGAGCGGCGGCGGAACGACCTGGATCGAACACGTTCTTTACACCTTCGGCGCGGACGGCACCAGCCCGAACGGCTACTCTCCCTACGGACTGGTCTTCGGCGCAGACGGGGTGCTTTACGGGGTCACCGCGCTGGGCGGTGCTTCGGGCAACGGGACGGTCTATTCGTTAACCCCAGCTCCCTCCGGGGAACCGTGGTCGCAAGCCATCCTCCACAACTTCGGCGCGACTGCAGATGGAAACCTGCCCATCGCAGGTGTGATCTTCGGTCCTGACGGCGTTCTCTACGGAACTACTGCCGGGGGCGGCGCGAGCGAAACCACCTGCGGATTCTATCAGGGCTGCGGCACCGTCTTTCAACTGACCCCTGGCTCCGGCGGGACCTACAGCGAAACCATCCTGCACGAATTTGCCGCAACCGGTGGAGACGCGATCAACCCCGATCCCGGACGGCTGTTATTCCTCGGAGGCACTCTCTACGGCACGAGCTACCAAGGCGGCCACTTGGGATTAGGGGGAGTGTTCGCGGTACGTCCGTAAAGAAAAATCCGGAAAGAATAAATGGCGGGAGACGGAAATCTCCCGTCATTTTCTTAAGAATTTTCCTTCCTGCAGTTCCTGGAAGGCCTGCTGCAACTGCGCCTGCGTGTTCATCACGATTGGCCCGTACCAGGCCACCGGCTCCTCCAGAGGTTTCCCCGAGACCAGCAGGAAACGAATGCCATCTTCTCCGGCCTGCACTGTAACTTCGTCGCCACGGTCGAACAAAATGAGCGAGCGATTATCGGCCTCGACTGGAGGCGCGGTGTCGAGCCACTTCACCGCTTCGGTGGGTACAGTCAGAGGCCCGGACGCATTACAGAATTTCCCACTCCCCGCGAAAACATACGCGAATGCGTGCCGCTTGGTCTCGACCGGCAGCGTCTTTCTTTTCCCAGGAGCAACCGATACATCCAGGTAAATTGGATCGGTCGCAATCCCAACCACTGGACCTCTCTTGCCCCAGAACTCTCCGCACACTACGCGCACGTGCGTGCCGTCGTCATCTTTGATCTCGGGGATCTCCGGGGCCTTCACCTCTTGATAGCGCGGCGGCGTCATCTTCAGCGCTGAAGGCAGATTCGCCCACAATTGAAATCCATGCATGCGTCCGGTCGGGTCGCCCTTCGGCATCTCTTGATGAATAATGCCGCTGCCCGCCGTCATCCACTGCACGTCGCCGGCGGCGATGGTGCCGACGTTTCCCATGCTGTCGCCGTGATCCACCGTTCCCGCGAGCACATAGGTGATGGTCTCGATGCCGCGATGAGGATGCCAGGGAAATCCGGCGAGGTAATCCTCGGGCACGTCGTTGCGGAAATCGTCGAGCAAGAGAAATGGATCGGTCTCTTTCGTATTGCCAAAGCCAAAAGCGCGGCGCAAATGCACGCCTGCGCCTTCTAGCGTAGGCTTTGACTTGATAACCCGCTTCACCGGACGAATCGACATAAGCACCTCGTTATAAGCGCTTCGTTGGGAAAATCTTTTGATGTCGGGCGCATGAATCTGGATTCGGGAGCCTCTGGCACCAACCCGAAGCACCCAGGCCGAAACTAACCGGACGGGCTATCGAACGATCGATTAATGATTCCACCGACCCATTTGCTAACAGCTCTGATTGTCGGCCTCAGCATCTTGCTGATGCTGATCCGTCCGCGCAACATTTCAGAGGTTTATTGGATTGCCGCCGGCGTCTTTTTACTGATTGTTTTCAGGTTGGAATCGTTGCCGGTCGCAGGCCGCGCCGCTTTCAAGGCGCTGGATGTCTGCTTGTTTCTGATCGGCATGATGCTGGTTTCAGAACTCGCGCGCGAGCATGGAGTGTTCGACTGGCTTTCTTCGGTTGCGTTGCAAAGCGCGAAGGGCTCCTGCTCGAGATTGTTCGCGTTGGTTTATGGCATCGGAACTCTGGTCACAATCTTTATGTCCAACGATGCCACAGCCGTGGTGCTGACTCCGGCAATCTTGACCGCGGTGCGCAAATCCAAGGTTGAGCCTCTACCTTATTTGTTCGTGTGCGCCTTTATTGCGAATGCCGCGTCGTTCGTTCTCCCTATTTCAAACCCGGCGAATCTGGTTGTTTTTCACAATGAAATGCCGCCACTCGCGAAGTGGATGCTGTCGTTCGCAGTGCCGTCCGTGCTCTCCATTGCCGCGACTTTCTTAGCGTTGCGTTGCATTTTCCGCAAGCAACTTCGCGCCACCATCGAACTCGAAATAGAAGATCATCCGCTGACAGGCGATGGGCGGCTCGTGCTCTGGGGCTTGGCCGCCATGGTAGCCGTTCTGCTGGCAGCCTCCTCGTTCGGTAAAGACCTGGGGTTGCCTACTTGCCTCGCCGCGCTTGTACTTACAGCGGTGCTCTCGCTCAAAACGCGCAGCAATCCGCTGGGGCTGGCTCGAGAGATCAGCTGGGAAACTTTGGCCCTGGTCGCCGGACTTTTCATCATGGTCGACGCGATGGAAGGCATCGGAGCTATGCGCCTCACGAAAGAGTGGCTCGCCTGGGCGCAAGGGCTGGGACCAGTCAAAGGCACATTCATGACGGGATTTGCCGTCGGCATTGCCGACAATCTAGTCAATAATCTTCCCCTCGGATTAATCGCGGGCAGTACGCTGCTGGCGACCCATGCCAAAGGCCTGATCGCCGATGCGGTACTCATCGGCGTCGACTTGGGACCGAACCTCTCGATCACAGGATCGCTGGCAACGATTTTGTGGCTGATCGCCTTGCGCAAAGAAAAACTCAACGTAAGCTTTTGGGATTTTTTCAAAGTCGGCGCGGTCGCCATGCCGTTGGCCCTGCTGGCGGCGCTGGGCGGCGCGATCCTGATGCGGATGGTTTTTCCGAACTCGT
>Ga0302320_10002890_pt1 | contig 40164 bp, 43 predicted proteins | sample Bog_T0_3_FD_202130 | JGI IMG/M metagenome (GOLD analysis project Ga0302320, IMG submission 202130) | Peat permafrost microbial communities from Stordalen Mire near Abisko, Sweden - Bog_T0_3 | ecosystem: Environmental > Terrestrial > Soil > Wetlands > Peat | place: Sweden: Abisko, Stordalen Mire... | reverse complement strand
TACGGCTTATTGTTCTTGATGGATTCACGATAAGCCTGGTCAACCAAAACGCGATCATCAGGATAAATAAATTCAAGGAAAGCCTCATAGGAAACAGCAAAGGTCTCTGGGTTGGTCTCAAGTAAGGAAAAGATACCATCTGAAATCGTGAAGCAACCGGAAACCAGATCGAGTTCCCATCGGCCCAAGCGGGCAATGTCCTGGGCCTCCCTCAGGTTTATCTCACTCTTACGAAGCGCTTCTTCCGCCCGCTTTCTATCAGTGATATCACGGATATTGCATTGAATTACTTTTATATTGTTTACTTTGTACACGTTGCTGACAAATTCCACATTAATAAATCGGCCATCCTTTGTTTTAAGCGGTAGATCCTCAAAACGGACATATCCCTTAGCTTGTAGCTCTTTGAAAGCCCCCTTACTTTTATCGGTATCTATAAAAGCACCAATCTCCCAAAGTTTCTTGCCTAAAAATTCTTCACGGGAATAACCCAACATATTAATCAAAAATGCATTAACTTCCTTAATTTGACCTGTGTCTGCATCGAGAATTAATATCCCATCCTGGGCAGTCTCAAAGAGTCTACGGAAACGAATTTCTGACTCATGCTGAGCATTCTGTAGTCGCTTACTATCAGTGATGTCCCGCCAGATGCTTAAAAACATGCCTTGCTTTTTATATTGAATTAAAGAAGTTGATACAAGAAGATTCTTTTCTGAATCATCTTTTGCACGCACAACTACTTCAGTTTCACGATATTTTTTTTCCTTAATAATTTCACTTAGGCTTATTATTATATTCTGACGATCTTGGGACCCAGGATGAATGAGCGTGTTGAAATCCTCTACACTATTTGCTTCATTAATGGAATAACCGGTAATCTCCTGCATTCTTACATTAAATATTTCGAAATGACCCCTTGCATCAGAAACAGTTATGCCGTCACTAATTTTATTAATTACTGCGTGGGAATCCAAAAGTTCATCATCTACCTGCATGAAAGTATTTTAGTAAGGAACTAAAATGAATCAATTGTACCGGGGTATAATAAGTAGATTAGATGAGATATTCAAAAAGTTCTAACGTCCCGTTAGGGGAAAAATGATGAGTTGCAACTTACTTAATTACAAATACTTACAGCACAAAAAGAATGGGATCGCTGGCTGGCAGACTCATCCACATACCAAGTACGCGCCTGTGCATCATCGACCCGCAGCAAAAGACGATAATGTGTCCAACTTAATTCGGAACGCACCTTACTAATTAGACCCTTTAACTACCAAAGCGCTCATGTAAGAAGATAAAATCTTTTGAAAAAATACTGCTGCAGATTTACGGCTTAATCGGCTCAATTGGGATTATTTCTTCCCCTAAGTTAAGGTCCTTTTTTAAAAATAAGATGCCTAAAGGCGGGATCGTTAATGACAATGAGAATGGTTTTCCATGTAAGGGCTTAGGATCTGCCTGAAGCCCTCCGCCATTACCCTGATTACTGCCCCCGTAAAGGGTCGCATCAGAATTTAAAACTTCCTTCCAATAGCCACCAGCGGGTACGCCGATACAATAGCCTTTCCATGTCCGGGGCGTAAAATTGCATACAGCGACGACCAAACTCTTATTATCCGCTGATTTACGAATAAAACTAATGATACTGTTTTGATAGTCACCAAAATCAATGAATTCGAAACCCTCAGGCGAAAAGTCTATCTCATACAATGCACGTTCGCTGCGATAAAAGAAATTCAGGTCTTTGACCCATTGATGAATGCCTATATGAGGAGCATATTTTAATAGATGCCACTCAATACTGTGTTCAAAACTCCATTCAGCCCATTGAGCAAATTCCGATCCCATAAATAAAAGCTTTTTGCCGGGATGGGCGAACATATATCCCAAGAGCAGGCGCAGATTGGCTAATTGCTGCCATTGATCTCCGGGCATCTTGCCCACTAAGGCACCCTTTCCATGCGTAACTTCATCGTGGGAAAGGGACAATAAGAAATTTTCTGAATAAGCGTATAAAAATGAAAAGGTCAGGTCATTATGATGATACTTACGGTAGATCGGGTCCTTGCTCATGTACAAAAGAGTGTCATGCATCCAGCCCATGTTCCATTTCATGCCAAAGCCAAGCCCCCCTACGATCGTGGGCCGGGACACGCCTCCCCAGGCGGTCGATTCCTCGGCGATCATCTGGGTGTCAGGAAAATTGGCATAGATCGCTTCATTCAGCCTTCTTAAAAAATAAATAGCATCTAAATTCTCTCGCCCTCCATGCTCATTGGGGATCCAATTATTCCCTCTGGAATAATCCAGATAAAGCATGGATGCCACCGCATCCACGCGCAATCCATCCGCATGGAATTTGTCCATCCAAAACATGGCTGAAGAGATCAAGAACTCCTTGACCTCATTGCGGCCATAATTAAAGATGGCGCTTTTCCAATCAGGATGATAGCCTTTCCTGGGATCCGCGTGTTCATAAAGATGCGTGCCGTCAAAATACACCAGCCCATGCTCGTCGGTAGGAAAGTGTGACGGCACCCAATCAAGGATAACGCCGATGCCGTGCTGATGAAGACAGTCCACTAAATACATGAAATCCTGAGGCGTGCCAAAGCGCGAGGTCGGGGAAAAATAACCTAAACTCTGATACCCCCAAGAACCATAGAACGGATACTCCATCACCGGTAAAAGTTCGACATGGGTATAGCCCATCTCCTGTAAATACTCCGGCAACTGAGCCGCTAATTCCCGATAAGTCAAAGGACGGTTTTTTTCTTCCGGCACCCTTTTCCATGAACCGATATGCATTTCATAGATGGAAAATGGTGCGTTTAAACTATTATGCTGATGACGGTCCTTCATCCATTGGGCATCTTGCCACTGATAGTTAAGGTCCCAAACGATGGAGCCGAAATGAGGGGCAACTTCATTGTATGACGCAAAAGGATCTTGTTTCTCTACCTTATACGAGCCATCACTGGAAGTGATAAAATACTTATATACTTCGCCTTTGGCCAGATCAGGGATAAACCCTTCCCAAATACCGGAAGAATCCGAACGTTGTTTTAAGGGGTGTTGCTCTCTCTGCCATTTATTAAAATTACCGACAACCGAGACATATTTGGCATTGGGTGCCCACAGGGCAAAATGCACGCCCTGCCGGCCGTCAACAACCATCATATGAGCGCCAAACTTTTCATAAAGCTTAAAGTGGCTGCCCTCTTTAAAAAGATAGGTGTCGTGGTCAGTAATAAAGGAATCTATGGGTTTAACTACATCTTGACTCATTAATGACTCTGTTTCCAGTTTTCCGCATAATGCTTGAGCCAATTTTCCCGGGCCCATTCAATGCCAACATCGTGCCCTGCTTTTTCGCTCTCACACCATTTGTATTTTTCAATTTCCTGAATGACCTCAGGGTGACTCAGCAGATCTTTATCTGCTTTCTTAAGCCCCTTAGTAGGGGCCGCTTGAGCCACAGGCCTAGGCTTTTCGTAGCCTTTAACGGACACCGATGCTTTCCCGCTGACGATAGCTTCCATCCCTCGTCGACAAAGTTCCCTGGCGTAATCTGTCCATATCCCCTGTCCCCAATAACGAAAACAACTGGTTTGAGACAAGAGAAGGTATAATAGCGCTTCTTTATAAGAACGAGAAGTCTTATCCGCATTCTTTTGATCAAATTTCTCATGAAAGCTGGCACTTAACTGATTGATGGGATCAAGCACTTGATCATATCCCTTGACCCAATCACGATCACTGGTCCAGGAACCTTTATCAAGGTTAAAAGAAGAGTCTGATCTTTGAAGCTCCAAGATGGCCTTGTTCGCCGCTTGCGGCTCAAACTTTTTGACCTTTTCCCAGATGCGATGCTGGGAGATCGGCTGCACCGGCGTAAAATCAGCAGGATTGATGCCCTCCTCTATCAAAAATTCCAGATATTCTGAACCGTTGAGGGCCACTGTTCCTTCTGTTCCAATACTTTCAATGGATTGCGTGTACATGGGAGGGAACTCATTCATCATGACGCCACCATTCTCTCCGTCCCCGATCTGACAAACAAATGGCGGGATAAGTTTCTTGCAATACTCCTGTCGATAAAGCCCTCGCGCTTCTGCCAATGGCTGCATTTGAGCGACGAGCTTTGTATCCGAGCCTTGGGTCTTGATAAGGACCGTGATCTCCTGGATCTCCCCCAAAGAATTTTTAGCGACCAGCTTATGTGGCATATGCGGATTGTTGATCCCCCGGCCATTAAGGTATTCGATGGTGTGCTCTTGCACCATTAACCACTCATAACCACATTCTTTTAAGGCTTTGACATATTCGTAGCAAACATCCGGATGGATGGGTAAATGCATCTCAGGCGCGGAAAACCCTTTAATGCGTTCTTCGGCCTCTTTGCCAAAGATGGACGCAAAATGATGACGGAAAGCCGTCATGTGTAACTTGATATCCGGTACCGGCGTCGATGTGACCACGGAATGCGACCACATGGTCCCCAGCCATTCAACGTAAGGATAGTAATGTTTATCACAGGTGATCTTTTTTAAATTCTCCAGCGCCTCACCTCCATTGATCTGGCGTAAGCCCCAAAGAAGATTCCCGGAATAATCCAGCATGACCCGGGGACTTTTGCCTTCATTGACCAAGTTCGGGATGATCCGAGATAGACGTTGGTAGCAATCAAAGAATACACCGGCATTATGATTATCTCCGATACCTTGATTCTCATACATGTTCTGCAAATTTGACACCAATGCTGCGCTGCGAATGTCCCCGCCACCTGCCGGAATGGTCGGCTGATGCATATGAAGGGCGATACCAAAAGAAGCTCTCACTTTATTGAAATTAATGTTTGAACAATTGCTGTATAGATTTTTTTTCTTGTCAGCATTAAACTCATTATTTTCAGCATAAATATTCGGCAAATTATCAACGATATCATTCATATTTCACCTCCCAGCCGGCACTTTTTGATGGAGCTTCCTGGATTTCTTATAAGTTGAAACCTTCACGTTCTTTTGATGGGTATTTTTGTTAACTTGGGGCAACTTGCGTGTTTCTAAATAATATTGTACACAGTTCGTATCCCAAAATAGATTGTCCCGGGATTCAATTTCTTTTAGCCAGTTTTCGTCAATCTTCCCTTTTTCCAAGTCCCCGATCAATTTATAAAACCGGTTCAAATGCTGTTTCAGTCTTTTTTCTGCATAGGCCACCATGGTCCCGGCCTTTATGATAAACGGCCAGTCGCTGGCTTCGGCCAAAAGGAGTTCCCGTGCAGCCTGATTAAGGACCCGGTAACGCAAGGCAGATTTGGACAAATTCTTCCTAAAATCGCCTTTGATCAGATCCGCATTCTTTAACGCCAACTCCTTCATCACCCGCCCGGCATCATGAAGATAGGGATATATCCAGTCGTTCGAACCTTCCAGCCAAAACTCACTAAAACCTTTATATCCCCAGCTTGACTGGCTGGGCATGGACACTTGATTGGTTGTATACTCTTTCAAATACTCAGAAGGTGTGATCATTTCAATGCTGTCCTGGTCGAGAAATATTTTTCTGGCCAAAGATTCGATCCATTGAGGCCCTTCAAACCACCAATGGCCGAATAATTCCGCATCATAAGGAGCGACAATGATCGGCTTTCGCCCCATATCAGGATATAAATGTTCAATTTGTTTCTGACGATTGAAAACAAAATTCCCCGCATGAGCCTCGGCCTTTTCTTTGGCCCACTGCGGCTTATAAGGCTCCTTATGTTCTGTATCGCCGGTAATTCGCCAATACTTCATCCCCGTATTGATACGGATGCCTTCAGGATGGATATAAGGTTTGATGTATTCAAAATCCAGGGTATGCCCGATATCACGATAGTATTCTAGGTAAACCGCGTCGCCTGGATATCCTTCTTTTGAACTCCATACCTGTTTAGAAGATTCCCAATCCCGTCCAAATGCGGCTACACCGCTAGGACAATAAATAGGCGCATAAACTCCGAATTGGGGTTGCGGATCCGCATTCATGATCCCGTGGGAATCGCAGAAGAAATATTTTATTCCTGCTTCTTTAAGCAGACGGTCCAGTCCGGGATAAAAACCGCATTCCGGAAGCCATATCCCTTTGGGGGCAACACCAAAATGATGACGATATTGCTCTATCCCAATATCGATCTGGGCCTTAACAGAAGACTCATTGATATTTAAATTAGGTAAAAAGCCGTGGGTCGCACAACAAGTAATGATCTCCAGGCATCCTGCTTCCTGGAATCTTTTGAAGGCGTTGATAAGATTCCTCTGATAATCAACGACGAAGGCCTGACGGGCGTCAATGAAGCGATTATAATACATCAGCGCCAACCCATGATATTGAGGCTCATGGGCGGTGCGGTCCAATTCCTTTTCTGCCAACTCGATCAGTTTATTGATATGCCGGACATAACGGTCCTGCAGCAGTGTGTCGCTCAACATGGCGGCCAAGGTCGGGCTGATCGACATGGTCACACGAAAATCAATATCATCACGGGTCAGTGATTCAAAAACCCGTATCAAAGGAATGTAGGTTTCAGTGATGGCCTCATAGAGCCATCCCTCTTCCAAAAAGAAATTTTCTTCCGGATGACGGACAAAAGGCAGATGGGCATGAAGGACCAGGGACAGATAACCCTTGGGTTTTCTAACCATTGGGATCCTTTAAGATCTTTTGGGAATAAGCCGTTTTTTCGCGTTCAACGCGCGTATCAATGAGACGATGTTCCACACCATCTGAAGATTGAGCAATGAATTTCAGGGGGATCTCTCCATCTGGAAGGGCATAGCGCAAAGAAAAGGTCCCGTCCGGATTTAACTTGATCCCCTTTTCGTTAAGCAAAACGGTCGCATCAGCTTCTGTTCTCCCATGGACGATCAACTCCGTCCAAATTTCAAAAAAGAATTTTCTTTTATTCAACCGGCCTTCGCTGGCTCCTAAATTTAATAAGTTCTCGGAGGCGCCTTTTTTTTCTAAAAGACCTTCTGAAGAACCCGGATGCACCCGCCTGATCAGATCAGGGGACGTCACGACAGGAGAAACTTTTTGCCAAAATATCCCGCCGGGATCTTTTTTTAAGATACTTTCCATTGAAAGGACCTTGCTTCTGCTCTTGGCGGAATATTGACTAAAAAGTTTCCTGTAATAATTACGTATATCCTCGATGGTCAATTGATAGATCCTTGCCTTGCGGGATGATTTGGCCTGGGGGAGGCTTTTCTTTGATCGTTGCTCTAATAATCGTTGATAACGCTCCTTGATATTTTCCTTAAGATAAGGTCTAGACTCCCCGTGGGCCCTGATATCCTGCCATATCAGATCATTTCTCTTCGAGGCTGTTTTGGGAGGCGTTCTGACGATATTAGAACGCATCAGAGCAATGAAATGATTATCCCCGTATCTAATACCCAACTCAGCGCAGTAATCCGCGTTGTCTTGCCAAACATGGATATACCAATCCTTGGCTGAAAAACCCACATCCAAATCCCAGGTATGATTCGCATTAGAACCATTGAATCTGACAAGAGTAATATCATAGACGCGAAGGACCAGCTGAGAGCCTTCGCTTTCAAATTTGAGCTGATTACGAAGATGATTGATATCTTGTTCGGTATAATCCCAATAAGCGTAGATATAATTAGGGTCCCGAGGGATAAGGACGCAATGGGTATGCGCTGCTAAGGCAGGAAGCTCGGTTGAATCAAAAATGGACGATGCCATAAAGGTACCCTGATTATTTTTTAACTATAAACGTGCAATGTTTCATCCGCGATCACATCCCATGAGAAAGCTGTCTCCACCGTCATTCGGCCGTTATGTCCCATCCATCGGGCGTGATCAAAATCTTCAAAAATTGTTCCGATCCCCCAGGCAATGGATTGAGGATTGTCCTGGATCTTTAACCCGTTAACATCATGCCAGATAATTTCATTAGGCCCCCCGTTGGTGGTGGCCACCACCGGTTTTCCGGCACTCCAGGCCTCCAGGATAACAATACCAAAAGGTTCATTTCGGCTGGGCACACATACGCAATCAGTGGCTTTAAAAAGGTCCCGCAAAGCCCAGGAATTCTGCTTGCCTAAAAAACGTGTGGCATGAGATACCCCTATATTGCGGGCCTGCTGTTCGACTTCCGCGCGCATTTCTCCATCGCCGACAAAAACAAACTTGGCATTAGGATGATAATTTAAAATATATGGAATGGCCCCCACGAGAAGGTCCGGCCCTTTTTGATAAACCAGGCGCCCGACAATAAGTACCATCGGGTCCATCGGCCCGATCCCATACTGACGCCTGACATCTCCGGGATCGATCCAGGTATCAAAATCTGAAGGGCGAACACCATTATAAACAACATCGGCCTTGGATTCAGGAATGCTATACATCCACATCGCTTCATTTCTCAAGGCATTGGATACAGTGATGACATGATCACTGCAAAAGGAACCTAACCACTCCAGATGACGGATACGCTGGGAATTGCCGCCAAAAAAATTATTTCCGCAACGGCCATACTCTGTTGAATGAATGGTAAAAATAGTCTTGTGACGCCGTGCTTTATTGATCCATTCCAGGGCCAAGGAAGTCAACCAGTCATGCCCATGGATCACATCAAAGGTGCCGATATGGTTCTCTGTCGCCAGGAAGGTATCAACAAAAGAACGGCACATACTCGCCACTTCTTCTATAAAATCAGGATTTCCAACATAGGGGCATCGATGATAATGAACTCCGTGGATCCGTTCATACTGGGGATGGTCCTGCTGCGCCATGCGTGTAAAAACATGCACTTCGTGACCTTTGCGTTCCAGGGCACAGGCAAGATCGGTCACGTGGACACCAATGCCTCCCACAAACACTGAATGGACAGCTTCCCAAGAAAAGAACGCGATTTTCATCTCTAACCCTTTGTTATTAAAAGAGTAATATGCACGAAGGAGATGATTATATCAAATCCTGTTAATATTACAATTTATTTTATGCGTCAAGTCGAGGAAATTACAACACTTAGGGCCAAAACCCCTTGAAATACCCCAGGATAGGTCAATCTTTTCCTAAAGTTATAAGCATCTTTTCAGAAGCTTTAAATTTCTTGCGGAGCATTACCGCGATAGGACGTAAAACAAGATAAATATCATGGTCTGCTATATCATAATAAACGGTTGTTTTTTGCTGGCGGGAAGACAGGATCCCGGCATTACGTAGGGCCAGCAGATGGCGGGAAATGCTCGATTGCCCGATCTTGAATTTGGCTACCAGGTGCCCCACGCTCTTTTCACCTGTTTTGAGCTCTTCGATCAGCTTTAAGCGCACAGGATGCCCTAAAACCTTCAAAAAATCTGCTTTGATCTTAAAGACCATATCTTGCATAGATCACGCCCCTTTCTGCCACAACTCAGATTGCCCGCCCAAGCCTGGCCCTGTATGGAGAAGATTTGGATTACAAGCAAAGACGATACGGGCAATGCCTACGGAAACAAAAATAAGGTACACAATAAAGACCACTTCTACAACGGTCCCGATGACCTTAGCTTTCCCCTTCAACCATTGCAGACACAAGACGGTCATCCACAAAAGAAATGGGGCAATGAATAGCGATGTACGCGGCACTCCAAATGGATATTTATGCAAACAACCAAAAAGCAAATGCAAAAAGAATATTCCAAAAGCCGCTGGCATCAGCGAGTGGAACCTATATCCCTCTGTTTTGAAAACCTTCCAAGCATTGATCAACATAAAAAGCAGCCCCGATCCCACAAAAAAACGGGCAGGATATTTGAACCATCTGGGTATTTCCGCAAACCAACGGGCTATAATATTTGAGATCCCCTCCCCAAAACTTTTCAAAAACACGTGCATAGAATTAAAAGAAACAAAATAATCATTCCAGCACGTATGTAAAGTCCCGGTCAGTGTGACTCTATAGTCAAAGAAATAAACAAACAGCACCCATCCCAGGCCTCCAGCCATATAAAAAAACAGCTCCGGCGGCAGACGGCGATGGGCATAGGCATCACGGACTAAATTATATAAAATTAAAGGATAAATAAAGACCACCGGATATGAAAAAATCCCAAGCAAAGGCATAAAAAAAAGCAGGCTACGATACAAGACCGGCTGTTTTTGCAGATCCGGCTGCCGGTATAAAAACAACATGAACAATCCTGAGCACAAAACGTCCATACTATACTGCTTCAATTCTCCCGCGTGGTAAACCAAAGGGATGGAAGCACACCAGCATCCGACAAACAATATCAAAGCCCGAATATCCTGCGACTGGATCCGGACAACCTTGAGCCAGACAAAAAAAGCAGTCATCATGGCTAAGAAAGGAAAAAGCCTTAGTGCTAACAGATGACCATGCAGGGGAAGGGAAAATTGTTGGATGCACCACAGATAAAATCGGGGGAATTCCTGATAATCCAGTAAAGGTTGATGGAACAATGCCGCCGGTTTTAGGTGGACGATATTATCATAGACACACAACTCATCGTTCCACATAGGACGCTGGCCAAAATAATGGGCCGTGATCAAAATACAATACCAGCCGATCAGGCCTATGAGGATCAACCGGGAGATCTTCATTAATGAGAACAGCCTCCTCCGCCGCATTCATGGCCACCTTCGGCCACTTCATCAGCATGGCGACAACCAGCCCCGCCATGGATATGGCCATGAGCTAATTCTTCGTCAGTAGCCTGTCTTTTATCGACGATCTCGACCGCAAAGGTCAGGTCTTCACCGGCTAAAGGATGATTGCCGTCTAAGGTGATCTCATCCCCGTTGATAGCCGTGATGGTGACCGGAGAAAAATGCCCGTCCTGGCCGACTTCAAACATATCCCCGACCTTAATTTCCGGGGTGGGTAATTTAGAACGTTCAACTTTATAAATAAAACGATCATCCCGGATCCCATAAGCATCTTTAGCCTCGATGGTCACTGTTTTCTTCTGGGACGCTTCCATCCCCAACAGAATAGCCTCCAAGCCCGGAATGATCTGTCCCATGCCGGAAATAAATATCAAAGGTTTTCCTTTAGTGGAAGCATCAATGACCTTGCCACCCTTAGCTGTCAAAACATAATCGAAAGAAATCACCTGATTGCTCATAGATATCCTTTAGTAAATAGTTTATAAAATTTTTATCATTATAACCAAGCCCTTAAATCCGTCAAGGGTCGTGTCTCAGCTAACCCGGTCTGCAGTTTATGAGTTGCTATTGTATTTCCATAGGCGCAGGCTATTTGAATTCAATTTGTTTTTTTCGCTCCAGTCATCGTTTTCTTAACGCCAAAGGTCTCATGCTTCTTCGGTGTCTGAAAAACTCGCTCTGCCTATCTCTGGATAGACAGAGCTCGGACATTTCAGACATCCTTCGGCTAAAAAGCCTCAGGATTCCCTCAAAGCATGAGCTGCTTTGGCTAAAAACGATCTGTCGCTAAAAAAACAAATTGAATTCAAATAGTACGCGTGAATTGCATGCATTGTAAAGGATTAATTTATTCTGTTAAATATGCGTCGATACCGGATAAATTTATTGGTTCGCGGTAACTTATACTTTATTTCATTCGTCGAATATGGTTAAACGGTGTTGTGGACGAAACATTAAGGGATTTTTCGCCAAATGTCTGCAAGGTTTTACAGCTTGTATGCCGCGAATGCCTTATCGCGATAGCAATACAAGCTGTAAACCGTAGCAGACGGCGAAAATATCCCGTTTCGGGAACAATACCGTTTGACCATATTCGTTTATGCAAGAAGTAATAAATTTAGCCGTTATCGACCCTTAGGGAATAATAAATTCATGGAACTATCTTCAAAATATAATCCTAAAGAAACCCAGGACAAGTGGCTGAAGTTTTGGAAGGACGAAAATGTCTTTCATGCGAAAGCTGATGCCACGAAAAAGCCTTTTACTGTTGTGATCCCGCCGCCTAACGTGACGGGTATCCTGCACATGGGCCATGCGCTTAATAATACTTTGCAGGACATCTTAGTCCGCTACAAACGCATGAACGGCTTTGAAGCTCTTTGGATGCCGGGCACTGATCACGCAGGTATTGCTACTCAGAATGTCGTTGAGAAGCAATTGGCCAAAGAGGGGAAAACACGTGACAGTTTGGGTCGCGATGAATTTCTTAAACGTCTTTGGGCCTGGAAAGAGGAGAATGGTAATACGATCATCAGCCAGTTAGAAAAATTAGGTTCTTCCTGCGATTGGTCACGCACGCGCTTTACGATGGACGATGAGTATTCTCAAGCAGTCAAAGAAGCCTTTGTTTTATTATTTAATAAAGGTTTGATCTACCGTGGGGAGCGTATCATCAATTGGTGCCCTCGCTGCCAAACAGCCCTTTCTGATGAAGAAGCTGAACATAAAGAAAAGAATGGTAAACTTTATCATTTAAAATACCCGTTTAAAGATGATCCTGATCAGTTTATCGTCGTTGCTACAACCCGTCCTGAGACCATGTTAGGTGATACGGCCGTAGCTGTTAATCCTAAGGATGAGCGTTACCTTAAGTTGATCGGTAAAATTTTAGTCCTGCCTTTGCTTGATCGTGAAATAAAAATTATTGCTGATGACTTTGTGGCGGCTGAATTTGGGACTGGTGCTGTGAAGGTGACGCCGGCCCATGATCCTAACGATTTTATGATGGGCCAACGGCATAAATTGCCGGTCATCAATGTCATGAATCCGGATGCAAGTATCAATGTCCAGGGTGGAAAATATAAGGGTTTGGATCGTTTTGAAGCACGTAAACGAGTGTTAGCTGATTTAGAAGCATTGGGATTGCTTGAAAAGATTGAAGATCATAAAAACGCGGTAGGCCATTGTTATCGTTGCGATACGATCGTGGAGCCTTATCTATCCAAACAATGGTTTGTGGAAATGAAACCTTTGGCCCAGCCTGCTCTTGAAGCCGTGCAAAAAGGTGAGATCAGGATCCATCCCAGCCACTGGTCCAAGGTTTATACCAATTGGATGGAAGATATTCACGACTGGTGTATTTCCCGTCAGATATGGTGGGGTCATCGTGTTCCTGTATGGTATGACAAGGATGGTAACTATTATGTGGCAAAATCAGAACAAGAAGCCCAAGTCCAGGCCAAGACCATGCATGGTCATGCCGTTGAATTAAAACAGGACGAGGATGTGCTTGATACCTGGTTTTCTTCCTGGCTTTGGCCCTTTGCCACCCTTGGATGGCCCAAACAAAATAGCGACTTGAAATATTTTTATCCCACCCATACCTTGATGACAGCTTCCGAGATCTTATTTTTCTGGGTGGCGCGCATGGTCATGGCCGGCTATGAATTCATGGGGGATAAGCCTTTTTCGGACGTGCTTATTCATGGGACGGTGCGTGACGCCAAGGGCCGCAAAATGTCCAAATCCTTGGGCAATGCCATTGATCCTTTGGAGATCATTGATGAGTATGGGGCAGATGCCCTGCGTTTTAGTTTGATCATCAATTCAGGGCAGGATATTTATATTTCCAAAGAGAAATTCGAGATCGGCCGCAATTTTGCCAATAAGATCTGGAATGCTTCCCGTCTGGTTTTCATGAACTGCGAAGAGACTTTAGCAAACGGTGATTATGAAATCTTAGAATTGTCCAAGCTCGATCTGCCTTCGCGTTGGATCATTGCCAGATTTTATGAAACTCTCAACAAGGTCAGCGTCGCTATTGAAGAATTCCATTATTCCGAAGCTGAGATCTTGATCCAGGATTTCTTCTGGGGCAGTTATTGCGATTGGTATTTGGAATTGATCAAGGCTAAATTTAACGATCCCAATATCCAAAAAACCGCTCTATTTATTCTCAAGGATTCATTAAAAATGATGCACCCGTTCATTCCGTTTGTTACAGAAGAGATTTACAGTAAAATGAATTCTCAAGGGGCTTGTTTATCTTTAGCCTCTTGGCCATTGGTACAAAATAATATAATTGATCAGGAAGCTTCAAAGCAAATGCAGACGATCATTGACGTGATCTCCGCTATCCGTGCGATACGTACCCAATGGGGCATAAAGCCAAACCAGCCGATCATCCCGGAAATAATCCCTCAAGACAAGAAGTTAGAAGGCTTGTTTAAAGCCAATAGCGGGTATATCATGCATTTAGCCAGGGTAGAGTCGTTAAATATAGCTTTTGAGGTCTTAACCAAAGAAGATGCTGCCGTTGCTTTAGTAGGGACATCAAAGATCATTGTTCCATTAAAAGGGATCGTAGATCTCGAGATAGAAAAGAAACGCAAGAGAGATGAAATAGCCCAAAAACAAAAATCCATTGACGGACTGCAATCCCGTTTAAGTAATGAAACTTTTGTAAGCAAAGCACCTGAAGATATAATTGCTAAAGAAAAAGAACGTTTAGACACTTTAAGTAAAGAAGTCATTGAACTTAAGAATGTTTTAGCTAATTTATCCTAATATCAAAGCCGAGACAGGACCCGCAGGCGAAAATTAAATATGAAACCAAAATATGTAAAAACAATTGTTCAATTAGCTTTGGCTGAAGACCTGGGTCATGGGGATATTACGACCGATAATTTGATCCCCAAGAATTCACAGAGCCAGGCCCGCCTGATCGCTAAAGCCGATGGAGTGATCTGCGGCGTCAATCTGGCCCGTGAAGTTTTTAAGACCTTGAGTTCCAAGGTTAATTTTAAAGTGATGATCAAGGACGGTCAAACGGCCCGCCGGGGAGACATCATTGCGAAAATTTCCGGATCCACCAGAAGCTTGCTTTCCGGGGAACGGGTGGCCATTAATCTGTTGTCTTTTCTCTCCGGCATTGCCACTCAAACACGATGCTATGTTGAAAAGATCAAACCATACAAAGCAAATATATTAGATACTCGAAAGACAACGCCTTTACTGCGTCATCTGGAGCGTTTTGCCGTACGCATGGCAGGCGGCGTTAATCACCGGTTCAATCTTAATGACATGGTCATGATCAAGGACAATCATCGCGTTGCTTGTGAAGGAAAGTCCATGGTCAAGGTGATCAGTGATCTAAAAAAGAAAACCAAAACAAAGATAGTTGTAGAAGTAGATACTTTTGATCAATTAAAAGAGATCCTGCACTCCAGAGCCGATATTGTTTTGCTGGATAATATGACCCCGAAACAAATTGTTCAGGCGGTTAGACTGCGCGACCAGGCTAAAAGCCATGTTTTGCTGGAAGCTTCCGGCGGTATCACGCTCAAAAATGTTAAGCAGTATGCGGCCAGCGGGGTTGACCGGATTTCCGTGGGAGCCTTGACACATTCCCGTCAGGTCTTGGATATTTCAATGGAGTTTATGCTGACATCATGAAAAAGATATACGTTTTAATATTATTTTTAACCTTTTGCTTCGGGGCCGCTGCCTGGGCCCAGGACGAAGATGATATCAATGAGGCTGATATAGCATCCGGTGCTATTTTCGATGATAAAGCCCTTTTGGAAGGTTATGCCCAAAAATACGCGGAGGAGCCCAAGGATATTTTATTGGCCATGATCGCGGATGATTCTTTGGGGGCCTATAAATGCACGGCCGCCGTACAGGTGTTTAAAGAAAAATTTGCCGATGAGGTTTTAAGTACTGAAAAAAATAATATAATCAAGGTCCTGATCCGCCGTCTAAATCGCAGTGATTCTCCATTTGTCCAGGTTGAGATCATGCATACCTTGATCATTTTGGACCGTTTCCAGTATTTTGAAAGTATGGTCCCGATCTTAATTCAAAAAATGGATCATTATAACCCTGTGGTCAGCGTGATGGCTTACGAGGACCTTTTGGATATTACGAAGGACAGTCTTTATCCCAGAGAAGCCAGGTTTGTGTTTGAAACGTTGCGTAAAGTTTTTTTCTTATCCCGTAACCGTCTCAAGAACGTTACAACACCGGATGAAAACCTGAAACAAAAGTTAGATCTGTTGCGCTGGTCGATTAAGATCTTAGGCACTCAAGAGCTTAAACGCCTGCCTTCTGAAGTTATAAATTTATTATAAATTGATTTTTAGAAAACTTTTAATCGCCATGGGGGACGTTTGTCTCATTTACAACATTGACTAATTCTTATTAAAATAATAAACTATTTTGACAAAGTAATCTAAATCAAGTCCATAAAGGAGTTATATGAGCAGCAAAAGAACTATATTACTGATCGATGATGATGTTTTTACCCAACAAATGGTGAAAAGTTCTTTGCAATCCAAAGGATACACCGTTGAAACAGCTAATGATGGCTTTCAAGGCCTGGAAAAATTAAAAACAGTGACGCCGCATTTAATTGTATTGGATGTGACCATGCCTAATATGGGAGGGTTGACCTTTTATCAGAAAATTTGTGATGCCACCAATCACCCGAAGTTCCCGGTTTTGATCCTTACAGCCCGCGCCAGCATGGAGCAGTTATTTCAGGACCTTTTTATTGACGGATTTATGAAAAAACCTTTTCAAAGAGATGAATTATTGGAAAAAATTGAAGCCATTATTAACAAAAGATTCGGTGCTATCAAGACCATTGTTGTCTCCGGAATAGAACGGGTCGCCCAGGTTTGTATTGTAGAGGATGATCCGGAAGAATCAAAGAAGATCAGCGAAGCTTTTTCAAATGCCGGATATGTGGTCAATGCCGTTGCCAGTGGTACACAGGCCATGGAAAATATATATGGATCTTTGCCGGATATTGCCGTGGTCAAACTTGCCTTGCCTGATATAGGAGGCGACTCCATCATCATCCAATTAAAAGGAATGGCCAGGAGCAAGCATATTAAATTTATTTTATATATGAAACAGACCCATGAAAGGACTGTCATTATAGATAAGATCAGTCAAAAACCAGGGATCGACTGCTTTGTTGAGTATTTATATGGACATGAGTTTCTTGCCCCCGCCAATGAATTATTAAAGCAATATGCCCAGATGGACACCGTTTAAATAACCCCTATCTCTTCAGAAATTCATTGATGTTGCCGTATAGGCATGATATTATTTCGTGCATTATATTTGTAAACACAGGGCAATTAATTGTATCAAATGGAGGGAATAATGGATTCTTTAACCAAAGAACAAGCTCTTGATATTATCAGCGATGCCGGATTTGGGTTTTTTGCGACAACAGAGGGGGATCAGCCTCGTGTTCGTCCCATGATGCCTTATTTAACCGAAGAAGGGGACCTGTTGTTGGCCATGCTGGGAAGGTCCAGAACTATAGAGCAGATCAAGGCTAACCCTAAAGTAGAGATATGTTTCGTAGACCGCAAAATGTGGTATTGCCGGGTCACAGGTACGGCGAAGATATCCACTGAAATATCCCAAAAACAGCTAGTTTTCGAGAATGTTCCCATGCTCAGGCAATATTTTGCCGGCCCGGAAGATGCTAATTTTCATTTGGCTCACATTAAAATAACATCCGTTGAAGCGATGACCCCACACAGCCGTTTACCGGAGAGTATCAGCTTGGCCTAAAATGGCAATTTTGATATACTTAAAACTATCCGCCTTCGCCAAGGCTTCGGCGGATTTCGCAACGCTAATAAATCTAGGTGCTTCATGTTACTTAATCCGCTAACGCTGCATTTGCCTAAAACCTCGCTTGAAGCGGCCAAACTGTATAAGGAATTAGAGGATTCCAAGGTTTTGGCTGGCGGCACTTTTTTGCTTAACAGCATGAAATTATTGAAGACCAAGGGGACCAAAACCGCCCGTAATATTTTAAGTTTGGCCAAGGTTGACGAGCTCAAAGGCGTTAGTCTCCAAGGAGACACTCTGACGATCAAGGCCATGACCCGGATCAATGATCTTTTAGATAGCCCTTTACCTGATGGCCATTTAAAGATCCTGCATCTTGTTTGCAAAAATATTTCAACCAATCCTATCCGTAACATGGCCACTGTTGGCGGAAACCTGACCTGCCGCTACACCTGGACGGAAATGGGAGCGGTGATGATCGCCCTGGATGCTAAAATGCATTTTCTAGGGGCTGACGGCAAAGAAGATATCATTGCGGCTGAGGATTTCTTTAAGAATGCTGCCCGATCAGAGAAATTATTTACCCACGTAAGCCTTAAAACTCAAGCAGGAGCACGAAGTGCCTACCGTAGGGTCAAAAAAACGATACATGTTGATATCCCGTTATTAGCGATATGCGTAAAAACTGAAATCAAAGCCCAAAAATGGTATAATACCAGAATAGGGATCAATAACGGTGTTGCCTTTGCCCAAAGAGACCCTGTTTTAGAAGAATTTTTGAATAAAAGCGTATCTTCGCCAATTTTAGGCAAAGAAGCCCTGGAGCATTTGACCACGACCATCTATGACACTCGATCCAGCGAGTATAAACAACATATGTTCAGGATCAGTTTAAAATCGGCCATTGAAGAAATTGCGAGAGCTTAACTATATGGATGTTACGTTAAAGATCAATAAAAAGGATCATCATTTAACCCTTAAGGGTAATGAAACCCTTATGGAAGTCTTGCGCGATCGATTATCAATGACCGGAACCAAGACTGCCTGCCAGGAAACTGAATGCGGTACTTGCACGGTGATGATCAATGATAAGGCGGTATTATCATGCATCACATTGGCGGCCAATGTTCAGGGTGAAGAGATCACCACGATCGAAGGTTTGTCTAATGGTGATGTTTTGCATCCCGTTCAACAAGCTTATATAGATCATGGATCAGTGCAATGTGGTTTTTGTATTCCGGGCATGATCATGTCCTCTGTAGCTTTATTGCAAAAAAATCCAACTCCAACTCAAGAAGAAATTGAATATGCTTTGGATGGTAATATCTGCCGTTGTGCCGGGTATCCCAAGATCTTTGAAGCCGTACGCGATGCAGGTCAAAAGATGAAAAAAAACTAACATGGCTCTAACTCCCAATAAATCCAAATTTGTAGACCAATATGTTGATCCTGTGGGAAAAAGCGTGCCTCGCATCGAAGGCAGGGGTATTGTTACGGGTCAGCTAAAGTATGTTTTTGATGTGCAGATGGCCAATATGCTGGTGGGAAAAATGCTGCGTTCTCCGCATCCACATGCGCGTATCATCAGCATTGACACATCCAAGGCCGAGGCCTTGCCCGGCGTGAAAGCCATTGTTACGGCCAAGGACACCCATGAGATCAAATTCGGTTCCAATGAATATTTTTTTCCGCATACGGTCGATCAAATGGCCTTGGAATCGATCAAGGTGCGCTATATCGGTGATGAGATCGCCGCTGTTGCCGCAGTCGATGAAGAAACTGCGGATGAGGCTTTGCGTTTGATCGATGTTAAGTATGAAGTCCTTCCCGGAGTTTTTGAGATCGAAGAAGCTATCAAACCAGGAGCTCCGGCGATCCATGAATCCCTCAACAATATCGCATTGATCCTGCCGGTCAACTTTGGCAACCCTGAACGTCTGATGAAAGAAGCAGATTCTGTGCGTGAAAGCAGATTTTGGTGCCCGGTGGCCCATCCCTCACCCATGGAACCGCATGTCTGTGTAGGGCAGTGGGAAACCTTCACCAATAAAATTACTTTATGGTCTTCATCCCAGGCGCCATTTAAATGCCGTGAATCTTTGGCTAAAACCTTAAAAATGGATCTCAATGACGTGCGGGTGATCAAAATGGCCGTGGGTGGTGGTTTCGGCGGAAAATTGGAAATGCTGCCCATGGATTTTGCGGCCTGTTTGCTTTCTAAAAAAGCCGGGGGCTTGCCGGTCAAGATCTGTTTGACCCGTGAAGAAGAATTTACCACCACCCGTCGTAAACATGGGATGATCTATAAAGTCAAGACCGGTGTCAAAAAAGACGGGACCCTTCTGGCTATCACCGGCGAGGTTTTGGCTGATGGGGGAGCTTATTGCAGTTATGGGCCGACCGTTTTGGCCGCGGCCATGATGCGTATCTTCATGGTTTATAAGATCCAACATTTTCGCATGACCGGATATCGTGTTTACACTAATAATCCTATCAGTGGTGCCATGCGCGGGTTTGGCGGGGTTCAAAGCGGTTTTGCCATTGAATCACATATGGATCTGGTGGCCAAGGATATTGGCATGGATCCGATAGAATTCCGCCTTAAGAACATCACCGATCCTAACATGGTGACCGTCAATAAAATGATCTTAACCACCAATGGATTACGTGAGTGTATTGAAAAGGCGGTCATAGCTTCTGGTTGGAAGGAAAAAAGAGGTAAGCAGCAACATTTAAAACGTGGCATCGGTATTGGTATTGCCGCGGACGTGATGGGTTCTAAAATGTACAAATCGCATGAATCCGCCGGAGCCATTGTGAAGGTGGAAGAAGATGGTTCTGTTTATTTGTTTACCGGCGCTGCAGATACAGGGCAAGGGTCTAACACAGCTTTGTCCCAGATCGCGGCGCAAGCATTGGGTGTCAGCTTTAGCCGTATCAAATGCAAATCAGGGGACACTGAGATCACCCCTTTTGATACAGGCTCATTTGCCAGCCGTGTGACCTTTATTTCCGGTAATGCGGCGCTTTTAGGCGGTAAGGATGCCAAGATGCAGATCCTGGAAATCGTTGCTAAAGATAATAATGTAAATATCGAAGAATTGGATATCAAAGCTGAAAACGTAATATTTAAGAAAGATGGACGCAAGCTAATGAGCTTTGATAAAGCATTGGAGCTTTGCTATTCATTTAAGTACGGTAAACAAATTATTGGCCGGGGCAGTTATAATCCTAAAACAAATCCGATCGATTTTCGTACCGGTGAGGGTAATGTTTCGGGAAGCTACGGTTTTGAAGCGCAAATTGCGGAAGTGGAAGTAGACACTGATACAGGAGTGGTCAAGGTTTTGCAATTATGGGACGCCCATGATATCGGTAAGGCGATCAATCCCCAGTCAGTCGAGGGGCAAATTGAAGGCTCCTTGGCCATGGGTATTGGATATACATTTTATGAAGATCTAAGATTTAAAAATGGCCGTGTGCAAAACGCTAATTTTGCCGGTTATCGGGTGCCGCGTTCCATTGGCCTGCCTAAAATGAATAGTATCCTGGTTGAGACCGATGAGCTGGAGGGGCCTTTTGGGGCTAAAGGTATGGGGGAGGCGGCTTTATTACCGACTGCAGCGGCGATTGCCAATGCGGTAGAAGATGCTATTGGTGTGCGTATCATGGAACTGCCTATTACACCGGATAAAATTATTAAGGCATTAAAAGATAAAGCGGCATGACCAGTGTCATTCCCGCGAAAGCGGGAATCCAAACGAGAATCCAAAATTTAATTAAATGATTTGTTTTCAGAAAATTTGGTAATATAATCAATAAATAACCCTTAAAAACTTTTAGAGACAGGACCTATGAAACGCATACTATTTACTTTCTTATTTTTAGCCATTTTTTCCTCAGGTTGCACGATGTATCAAATTAATTCCAAAGAAACATCACAAGAATATTATGTTCCCAAAACAAGTATCGATGATGTGGCCTATATGGAAAAAGTCGACAAAGCTTTTACGGAAATTGGGACCGTGACCGTTACGACAGAACGTCGTCAGTCTTTAGAAGATGTCTTGCCTAAATTGAAACAGGAAGCCGGCATGCTTGGCGCTGATGCCATCACTGATGTTCATAATGATGCCACTCCGGCGTGGAAGAAATATGCCCCTAAAAAGATTTTAGGCAACGCCTATATCCGTACCACCTACACCGCTACCGCGATCGTTTGGAAATAAACCTAAAGCGGGTCCTGTCTCTGGCTTGCTGTTATGGTGCTCCTAATTGAAACGCGTAAGTCACAGCCGTAGCTCTTGGTGGTTTCCCTATAATAGCTCAGAGAGCCGTCACCGTCCGCCCCACAACATCAATCCAGAGCCACCCACCGCTATTTTAATTTTCTGTCGCTGTTTATCAATAATTGTTTTTTTCTTGTCGCTTCACATAATATGTGATATTCTTTTCTTGGACATAAGGAAAGGATCCGTATGAATTTAACAATGACCATTGACTCTAAAATTCTGAAACAGGCTAGACGGGCTGCTATGGAACGTCAAGTAAGCCTGACTTCTCTTGTGCGTGAATACTTGCAACAGTTGGCTTCCAAAGAAAACGATCAAGCCAAGCGTACTGCGCAAGCTTTGAAAGCCTCCTTTACGCGTAACAGGCGACGAATTGGTAAAATTACCTGGAGCAGGGAAGAGCTGTATGCCAGGTAAATATTTTATAGATTCTAATGTCATTGTATATGCTCATGATGTTGATAAAGAACGTCACGAAATAGCACAGCAGGATATCATTAATGGAGCTATTTCAGGCAATGCTGTTATTTCTGCCCAGGTATTAAGTGAGTTTTTTGTTACTGTAACGCAAAAGATTAAAGAGCCTTTGACATTACCGATGGCCGAAGCGGAAGTAGTCCTTCTTTCTCGTTTAGAGGTTATTTCTCTTGATGCTTTTTTAGTTCAAACCGCCATCCAGCTTCAGCGCAAGCATCGGTTGAGTTATTGGGAATCCTTGATCCTTGCTTGTGCCATCAAAGGGGGCTGTGCCGAAATCCATTCCGAAGATTTCACACATGGCCGCCGGTATGAAGGGGTGCTGGTTAGAAACATATTTTTATGATTCGCCAGGGCAGTTTTAGAGTCCTGATAAACCTTGCGGCGTTTCATGGTATTTCAATAAGTTTAAATGACTTACAGGAAATAACGGGATGAAATTATTAATTCCTCTCATTTTGTCCTTATTTCTGTTTTATGGTGTAGCTCTTCCACAGGATATTTTCAAAAATCAATAAAGGTATATAAAAGTGCTAATGATGAATATGACGCCAAAATAGCGGAACAATTACTGCAAAAAGTGTAATTAATGTTTTTTTGTAAAGACTCAGGATTTCTGAGGCATCGATTCCAACGATGATTTCCATGCCCCTATTGTTGATATTCAGATCATGAATAAAGAATTACCTAATGCCTGTTGGGGCTCTTTTCAAAAGAGGTCCTGTGGTCAGCCTTAAGATTATTTCAACGTCAGTTTAGACGCAATGCCTCGAGTTCTTGGGGAGTATTAAAACTTTTGATGATACCGCTGTCATTGATCTCTATTGTTTGCGGGGGATGATCGGTGAATAATGAGTTAAGTCCTTTGTCCATGGAAAGGTCAAGGATATTGGATCTTAAGCGTTGATGGAAAATAGGGGGATGGCCTTTTTTATTTTGATAGGTCGGGATCAATATATCAGGGGCATGCTTTTTAAAATGTTCAATAATTCTATCAATACTCGATGACTGCACTAACGGACAATCCACGGGCAAAAACATGACGCCTGTGGAGGAAATATCCGCCTCACGCCATCCTGCCTGGACAGAAGAAGTCTGCCCAAAATTATAGCTTTTATTGTAGACAACACGGATGCGGCTGTGTATAAATATAGATGGCTGTATGTCTTGAGCGTGGGCACCTAAAACCACAATGATCTCGTCACAAGAGCTTTGGAGCAGGGTTTTTTGAACATGTTGGATGGCTGTGTGTTTATCAATAGACGCCAAAGCTTTAGGTGATCCAAAACGTTCGCTTAAGCCCGCGGATAAAAGGATGCAAGAGATCATAAGATCATTATAAAACAGTAAATGTAACTGTCAACATACGAGCTGAGCAAGGAGGGCATATATGTTAATTCTTTATCTGGCCTTTTTATGTACAGCTTTGTATTTAGTCGCAAGGATCTTGTCTCCTGAAATGAAGAGACCTGCACCAGTCGTACCCGTCCCAAGATCAAATGTCCCTGTATCATCGGCGCCTGAAGAAACTGATAGCAGGATAGAAAAATTAGAAACCCTTCTAGCTGAAAAATGTCAGGATATTAAACATTTACAAAGGGAATTACAAATTTTCAATATTCAAACACGTGAATTTGACAAAGTCAAAGTGCTGCTTGATGAAGAGATCCTGCGTTTGAGACAGCAGAACCGTATGTTCAGGTCTGAACTAGGGCTGCCCACCGTTGTTCTTAAAGAAAACTCATTAACATAAGTAGAAGAGGAGATTATTATGGTCCGAGTTTATCGTTTGCTATTTCTTTGTATGTCCGTTATTATACCTATCTCATTAACCCAAGCACAGGAGCAAAACGTGAAATCACCCATCATCGTGTTAGAAACAAATCAAGGAAACATTGAATTAACCTTATTCCCGGATAAAGCCCCTAAGACCGTAGAAAATTTTGTAGGTTTGGTCAAAAAAGGATATTATAACGGTCTGATCTTTCATCGTGTCATCAAGGGTTTTATGTTACAGGGCGGGGATCCCACCGGAACAGGCAGCGGCGGTACAAGTTTATGGGGAAAAGATTTTGCTGATGAGATCAGCGACCTTACCTTTGATAAAGCCGGTATTTTAGCCATGGCCAATCGTGGTCCTGATACCAACGGTAGCCAATTCTTTATTACCACGGTACCGACTCCCTGGTTAAACGGGCATCATACGATCTTTGGTCAGGTTACCCAAGGCTATGATGTGGTCTCAAAGATCGAAGGGACACCGACAGGTACCGGCGACCGTCCCGTACAGGACCAAACGATCATTAAAGCCTTCGTAAAATGACTCAGACGAAATGTCTGAGTCATCCTGAGCCAACTGGCGAAGGATCTCTTATATGTCGTCGGATATTCTTTATAAAGCGCTCCAAGCCTCCCAAAAAGGGCAAAGTTATGCCTTTGCCACCATTACAGAAGCAACGCTAAAAGGCACACCGCGCAAGGCCGGCGCCAAGATGATCGTTTTTGATGATGGTAGTTCCTTTGGAACTATCGGCGGAGGGCGCAATGAAAAAGCAGCCATTGCCGAATGTCTTAAAGCCATCCAAAAACGAAAGCCCTTGAACATTACCTACAATTATTTTGGACGTGAAGGGGAGTCTGTCTGCGGCGGACAAATGAAGGTTTTTATCGAACCTTTCACTGCCAAGGACCATTTGATCATCTGCGGGGCCGGGCATATTGCCTTGCCATTGTCCGCGATGGCCAAGATCCTTGGGTTTAAGGTCACGATCATTGATGATCGTAAAGCATATGCCAATAAAGCCCGTTTCCCTCACGTGGATAAGATCATCGTGGGCCATCACGCTGATGAATTGGCCAAGCTGGCTATGGAATCCAATACATTTGTAACAATTGTTACACAGGGCAATGAATACGATTTTGAATGCCTTAAGGTTGTTATCAGATCATCAGCTGGTTATATAGGGGTTATTTCCAGCAAACCTAAAAAAGTTAAATTTTTTGGACGTCTGAAAAAAGAAGGGGTTGAGGAAAAGTATTTAAAACGCGTGCATATTCCGATGGGTATAGATATAGGAAGTCAAACCCCGGCAGAGATCGCCATCTCCATCGCCGCCCAGCTGGTAGCTGCTAGAAATAAAAGCTATATCGGTACGGATAAATTCCTTTAATGCTGTTGACTGCTTTTGAATTCTGCAACCAGGGCCTGGATAGTTTGTTTAGCGTCCCCAAAGATCATTCGGCAGTTATCATAGTAGAATAACTCGTTTTCAATCCCTGCAAATCCTGTGGCCATGGAGCGTTTAAGTACAAAGACGGTCTTGGCCTTATCCGCATTAATGATAGGCATACCGTAAATAGGGCTGGATTTATCATGGCGTGAGGCAGGATTAACCACGTCGTTGGCACCAATGACGATCGCCACATCCACGGAATCCATCAATGGATTGATGGCATCCATTTCCAAGAGTTGATCATAAGGGATATTGGCTTCTGCCAATAAGACATTCATGTGTCCGGGCATACGGCCTGCCACCGGATGAATGGCATATTTAACATCGCAGCCGTTCTTTTCTAAAAATTCACTTAATTCCCTGACAGCATGCTGGGCCTGGGCCACAGCCATACCATAGCCGGGGATGATCACGACTGATTTGGCGTTTTCTAAGATCAAAAATGCATCTTCGACATTGATGGCTTTGGCTTCTTTTTTCTCATCGGTCCCGGTTTTTTTGATCACACTGCCAAAGGCCCCGAAGATAACATTACCGATCGAGCGATTCATGGCCTTGCACATGATAATACTTAAGATCATCCCGTTGGCTCCCACTAAAGAACCAACGACGATCAAAAGGGTGTTATGAATGACAAAACCCGTTGTGCAGGCCACGATACCTGAATAACTGTTTAAAACAGAAATGACAACCGGCATATCGGCGCCGCCTATAGGGATGACAATAAAAACACCAAAGATCAGGGACAATCCAAGGATGGCAAGGAATAAATAATATTTGGTTGGGTCTATGATGAACATAATGCCCAGAACAGCAATAGAGGAAATGATGGCCAAGTTAAGCCATTTTTGACCGGTAAAGACGATTGGCTTGCCGGTGATCTTTTCACTTAATTTTCCCCAGGCAATACCACTTCCTGTAACGGTTAAGCCGCCAATGACAATGGATAGATAGATCGTGATGCGATCGGTCATCGTGACCGCACCATGAACATCATAAGCTGTCCAATCAACAAAGACGCTCGCCATGGCACCGCAGCCATGCAATAGAGCGATCATTTCCGGCATTTGGGTCATGCCTGCTTTGAAGGCAACCAAGGCCCCAAGGCTTGCGCCAATGATAACTCCAATAAGGATCCATTGAAAGCTGATGATATGCCCATTAAACAGGGTCGCAAGGACGGCTAATAACATCCCTAAGGAAGAGAGCATGTTGCCTTGCCTGGCAGTGACAGGGGAGCCCAGGAATTTTAATCCAAAAGCGAATAAGACAGAACTGATGATATAAACAAAATTTGTAAAAAATTCATTATTCATTATTTATCCTTTTTTCTTAAACATTTTAAGCATGCGTTCAGTGACCAAATATCCACCCACTACGTTAAACGTAGCCAAAGCCACAGCTGATGTGCCTAGAAAGATGGTCAAGGGGCCTTTAGCATCTGCTCCTGCGGCGACCAAGGCACCAACGATAATGATCCCGCAGATCGCATTGGCTTCAGACATCAAGGGTGTGTGTAATAGAGGTGGCACGCGAGAAATAAGCGCGAAGCCCAGGAATACTGATAGTGCTAAAATAAAAAGTTGAGAAATAAGATCCATATGAAGGCTCCTTCGGTTATTTTATATTCTTGACCATTTCGATATTCCCTGTTCCTTGGTCTACGTAAGCTTTTTTACCATTTCGTTAACTATGTTGCCTTGATGCGTTATTAATGCCCCTTTGATAATTTCATCCTCAAGATTGATCTTAAAGGATTTACTATCTTTATCCCAGTATTCTTCGAGTAAATTGTGCAAATTAGTGGAATACACTTGAGAAGCATGGACAGCGACGTGGCCTGGAAGATTTCCCATGCCCAGAATGCGTACACCATTGGAGGTCACAACCTCTTCATTAAGCTTGGAGCCTTCCACGTTACCGCCGGATTCAACAGCCATATCCACAATAATGGTCCCAGGCTTCATTTGGGCAATCATGTCATGAGTTAAGACCACCGGTGCTTTTCGTCCGAATAATTGGGCCGTTGTGATGATTACATCTGATTGTGCGCAAACCTTGGCCATGCCTTGACGCTGTTTCTCTAATTGTTCAGGAGTTAAAGCTTTGGCATAACCTTGGGCTGTCTGGCCTGTTTCACCCAGATCAATTTCAACAAATTTAGCACCCAGGGATTGTACTTGTTCTTTGACCACAGAACGGGTGTCAAAGGCTTCGACACGGGCTCCCAAACGTTTGGCGGTAGCAATGGCTTGTAAACCGGCAACCCCGGCGCCAATGATAAAAACACGGGCTGGAGCAATAGTACCTGCGGGAGTCATGAGCATAGGGAATATTTTAGGTAAACGCTCAGCCGCTAATATAACTGTCACATAACCGGCTAAATTGGCCTGAGAGCTTAAGGCATCCATTTTTTGCGCACGGGTGGTACGAGGGATCATTTCCATACTAAAAGCGCTGATCTGGTTTTGAGCTAAGGCCTGTACCAATGCTTTTTCATTGAAAGGGTCAAGGAAGCTAATATGGATCGAATTTTTCTTAAGAAGGCTGATCTCTTCGATAGGTGGCTTTCGCAGGCGAAGGATGATATCAGCGGATGAAAGAATCGTCTGGCGATTACTTTCTGTGGTAGCACCGGCTTTTTTATATTCTTCATCAGAAATGCCGATGGAGGAGCCTAAACCTGCTTCTATAATGACCTGGGCGCCTTTTTTGACCAAACGATCCACTGAAGGAGGTATGAAAGCGATCCGTTGTTCTTGGGCTTGAGTTTCTTTAGGAATTCCAATTATCATGTCTTCTCCTTGTATATATTTTGCTCCATTCTGAGGCTTAGTTCTTTTTTAGTCAAGCTTGAATTCTTGAATTTTCTTTGGAAGATTGCTTGTTTTCTTAAGGGGTTTCGGTTAAAATCAGTGTTATTCCAAATTTAAGAAAGGGAAAACATGTTTAAAGGTCAAAGTATTTTTGAGATCATTTCTGCCGGTGGGTTTACGATCTATGTCCTTATATTATGTTCTCTGATATCAGTGGCGGTGATCATAGAGCGGATGGTTTATTATAATCGCCGTTCTCAATTTTCACGGATCGCTATTTTAGACCAGGTCCGCACAGAATTTATCAGTAAAAACATTATTAATGCCGTAGGGCTTTGTAAAAATATCGATACGCCAGTAGCCAGAGTGGTATTAGCAGGATTAAATTTGTATGGGCATGATGAAAAACTTATTACTAATGCCATGGAGCGCGAGATCATTGTGGAAACGATCAAATTGGAGCGTTTTATAGGTATTGTAGGAAGTATCGGAGGGACGGCCGTATATATTGGTCTTTTAGGTACGGTCATTGGGATCATGCGTGCCTTTGGGGACATTAGCAGGGCAGGTAGTGGCGGCATGGATGTGGTAACGATAGGTATCGCGGAAGCGTTGGTATGTACGGCGGCAGGCCTTTTAGTGGCTATTCCGGCGGTGCTTAGCTATAACTGGTTTACCCGTAAAATTGATAATTTTGTGATCGATATGGAATTAGCTGCTTCAGAATTAGTTGATCTAATGTGCGTTAAAAAAAGGCTTAACAAGCAAGATGAGAAAACGACAACGTAACTCCAGGTTGATGGCAGAGATCAACATCGCCCCTTTTACCGATGTTATTTTAGTCTTATTGATCGTTTTCATGGTCACCACCCCTTTGATCTACCGTTCCAGTATCAAGATCGCTTTGCCGCAGGTTTCCAATAATCAACAGCCTTTGGAAAGTAAAGATATCAATGTCAGCATCACCTCTAGCGGGGAAGTTTATTTGGATAATGAAAAGTATAATCTGAAGCTGGACATGGATGTTTTTAAATTTAAGCTAAAAAAGCTTATGAAAACCACCAATGACCCTGCCATCATCATTGATGGTGACCGCAACGCTAAATATAATTACGTGGTGCAGGTCATTGACGCGGCATCTAAGGCGGGTATCAAGCATTTGGTTTTAGCAACGGAGTTTAAACGGTAGGAAAGGAATAATTATGGTAGCTTTAGGAACTCCCGAGCGCCCTTTAAGAGTGGCTATTGTTGGCAGTGGACCAGCTGGATTTTATACAGCTGAAGCTCTCGCCAGGCAGAATATTAACATCAAGGTTGATATGTTTGACAAGATGCCTGTGCCTTATGGTTTGGTGCGTTATGGTGTTGCGCCAGATCATTTAAAGATCAAGAATGTCACTAAAATATTTGAAAAAACCGCTTTTAAGCCTAAATTTTCTTTTTTAGGCAATGTTACGGTAGGTAAGGACATTACGGTTCATGAGCTAAATAAATATTATGATGCTGTTGTTTTTGCTTTTGGAGCAGAGTCAGATAGGCGCTTAGGCATTAAAGGTGAAGATCTTCCTTGCAGTTATACGGCTACCGAATTCGTTGCCTGGTATAACGGGCATCCTGATTTTCAAGATCGTCGTTTTGACCTCTCCAAGGAGGTTGCTGTTATTGTAGGTAACGGCAATGTGGCTTTGGATGTGGCCCGGGTGCTTTGTAAAACCACGGAAGAGTTGGAAAAAACCGATATTTGTCAGAATGCTTTGGATGTTTTGTCAGAAAGTAATATAAGGGAAGTGCATCTTTATGGCCGCAGAGGTCCTTTACAGGCTGCTTTTACCTCTAAAGAAATAAGGGAAATGGGGGATTTAGAGGATTGTTATCCGGTCATAGATCCGAAGAGCCTGGAGCTTAATGATTCGAGTCAAAAAGAATTGGCAGATCCTGCCAATGCCGGACATAAGAAGAACTATGAGATCCTTAAACATTTTACATCAATAAATCCAAGTGGGCGTAATCGTAAATTTGTTTTGCATTTTTACCGAAGTCCGATTGAAATTGCGGGTAAGGGTATAGTTCAAAAGGCTAAATTTGAAATTAACGCTCTTTCAGGCGAACCTAATAAACAAAAAGTTCGGGGAACCGGGAAATTCGAAGAAATTGACTGCGGTATATTCTTTCGCAGTGTCGGTTATACGGGTATTCCTATTGAAGGGTTGCCTTTTTCCGATCAATCGGGGGTTGTGCCTAATCAAGCAGGGAGGGTCATGGATTCCGAGAAGATCTTTACCGGCTGGTATGTTGCCGGCTGGATCAAAACAGGGCCGGTTGGTGTGATCGGAACCAATAAACCATCTGCAGAAGAGACGGTCAAATCCCTTATTGAAGACCTGGATCATTTAATTCCTTGTGAGGTCCCAAATACAGAAGAGCTTATTAAGTGCCTTAAGGACCGCCATGTTAAGATAGTTTCATTTGAGGACTGGAAGACGATCGATGTGGCTGAGGTTCAACGAGGGTCCATATTGGGCAAGCCAAGGGAAAAATTTTCTCAAATTGCGGGTATGCTTTCAGTTATTTTTAAAAAAGGACATCAATAGTCATTAGAATTTTCTAATAAACTGATGAAAAATCCATTAGAACATTCTAATAAAATAATCAAAAAAGTATTAGACATCTCTAATAAAATAGGATATATTATCCTCAAATAATCTAACCCAAGATAAGGGGAAAAATTCCCCATGGGGGCTTTAAGGAGGTGTATTCCTATGAACGGACCACATAATCAAGAATCAAATCAGAAGGCCCAACAGGAAGAAGAAGCAACATTCGCCTGGGATGAGGCCAATGTCCTGATCTAATATTCCTAAATAAAATTAGGTATTATCAAGCCCGCCATTATTGATGGTGGGCTTTTTATTTTAAAGGAAACGCTTTCTTTTTATATCAAATTAGATAGAATACTAAAATACGTCCCGCAACCATGTCATCCCCGAATGTTTTAATCGGGGATCCAGGAACATATTTAAAAAGAGGGAACGGGAACAGATATAAAATTTTATATAAAGAGATTTGACATTAGAAAAAACAGAAGTAAGATAAAAGTATAAATATTTTATTAACAATATCATTGACTGAGGGTGATTTATGAAAAATTTGGTTCTGGTTTTGGTGGTGGTTTTTGCGTTAACGACTTTCATCGGCTGCAACAAGAAGAAAAAAGAAGATGCTTCTGATCTCAACGGTGTTAGTACGGAGAATGTGGTTTCTGTTACAGATAATTCTGCCGGGAACACTGATATGAGCAATTCTGTCCCGGTGGTCGTTGAGAATGCATCTGCTGGTGCATCCACTGAAGTCGCCGAACCTGCCATGGCTCCTGCCAGTGCTGCTGATGTTACAGGCAAGCCTACACCCAAAGAGATCCAGCAAGCTTTAAAGAATGCCGGTCTTTATGACGGTAAGGTCGATGGTCATGTCGGACCCAAGACCAAAAAAGCCGTCGAAGCATTCCAGAGCCAAAATGGCCTGAAAGCAGATGGCAAGGTAGGTCGTAAGACTTGGAGAGCTTTGTCTGTTTATTTAAACAAAAGTACGGAGGTTGCCAATCCTTCCGCCGATAGCCAAGCCGTCGCGCAATAATGGAACGTTACGACTTCGAAGCAATAGGGCCTTTAAAGAATTATTTGACAAGTAAATAAAAGTGATGGATACTTTTATTGTTGTGTATAAATGATGCAAGGCATGTGTTATTTATAAGAAGGAGGATTAAGGTAATGGCAAAAGGTAAAGTCAAATGGTTCAATAATCAAAAAGGTTATGGTTTTATCACTCCTGAAAATGGTAAAGATGTTTTTGTTCATCACACTGCGATCAAATCCGATGGCTACAGAACCCTTGAAGAGGGACAGGAAGTTGAATTTGATATTCAACAGGGCCCCAAGGGCGAGCAAGCCGTGAATGTTACTAAAGCAGCATAAGCTCTAGTCAATTCAAGCCCGCCAGCACTTATGGCGGGCTTTTTTTTTAATATGCCTGAAAAACTGATACGAGAAAAGTTAATACTTCCTGAAAATGCCAACAAATTGCTTTTGCATTCTTGTTGTGCTCCTTGTTCGGGCGAGTTGATGGAAGCTTTGCTTTCGTCAGGGATAGATTTTACCATTTTCTTTTATAATCCCAATATCCATCCCCGTAAAGAATATGATATCCGCAAGAATGAAAATATCAGGTTCGCCCAAAAAATGAAGATCCCGTTTGTTGACGCTGATTATGATACGTCCAATTGGTTTGCCCGTGTCAAAGGGATGGAATTCGAACCGGAGAAGGGAAAACGCTGCAGCGTCTGTTTTGACATGCGTTTTGAGAAAACAGCCCTTTATGCTCATGAACATGGTTTTAAGGTCATTGTTTCTTCCTTAGGGATCTCTCGCTGGAAAGACATGGACCAGATCAATGCTTGTGGAGTAAGAGCTGCAAGACGATATGAGGGCATGGTTTATTGGACCTATAATTGGCGTAAAAAAGGCGGATCAGGGCGCATGTATGAAATTTCAAAGCGTGAAGAATTTTACCAGCAGGAATACTGTGGGTGTGTTTATTCTTTAAGGGACACTAATTTGTATCGTACCAAAAAAGGTTTAGATCGTATTGAAATGGGAAAGAGTTTTTATGGCAATGACACCAAGTGAAGTTACAGTTTCCGCTGGAGGGGTTGTTATTAATCAGGATGGGAAGGTTTTGGTTGTCAATCAGCGGGGCAATTCCTGGTCTTTGCCTAAAGGACATGTTGATCCGGGTGAAGAGCCACTTCAGGCAGCTATCCGTGAGATCGGCGAAGAGACGGGAATTACCGATCTTCAATTTTTAAGCAACTTGGGAGCTTATGGCCGCCATAAAATTGGCCAGAATAGCGGCGAAGATAATCATGAATGGAAGGTCCTTCTTTTCTTTTTATTTAAGACCGCTCAAAATAAATTAAATCCTCAAGACCCTAATCATCCTGAAGCCCGTTGGGTCGATCCTGATGGGGTCGAAGGTTTATTGACGCATCCAAAAGATAAAGCTTTTTATAAAAGTATCCGCAATGAATTTCCCTGATCATACTAAAGATTTTTCTTTAAAACCTCAACACACGTGGTTCAATGTTGCCAGCGAAGGGCCGTTGCCTAAAAAGGCCAATGAAGCCCTGCAAGAGGCTATTGAATGGAAATCCGCCCCGCATTTGCTGACGATCCCTAGATTTCAGCAAGTCCCGCTTCAATTAAAAGAAGCGATCGCGCGTCTGGTCCATGTTGACAAATATGATGTGATATTAGGCAATAGCGCCACCTATGGACTGCATCTTTTGGCTAATGGGTTTGAATTTAAAGCGGGGGATGAAATTATCTTGTTACAGGATGATTTCCCGACGGATATTTTGCCATGGTTATCGCTGCAACAAAAGGGCGTGGTCGTCCATCAGTTGAAAGCGCAAAAATATGTTCTGACGCCCCAAGAGCTTGAGAAGGCCATCAATCATCGGACAAAATTAGTTTGTCTTCCTTTAATTCATAGCTTTACCGGATTTAAGCATGATATCAAGGCCATTGGTCAATTATGCCGTTTGCATGGTATCCTTTGTGTATTGAACTTAAGCCAGGCCGCTGGAGCTTTTGAGATCGATCTAAGTCAATGGAAGGTGGATGCTGTTGTTTGTGCCGGCTATAAATGGCTGTTAGGCCCTTATGGGACAGGATTTTGTTGGATAAGAAAAGAAGTAAGGCAACAATTGAATTATGCCCAAAATTATTGGATCAGCCTTATGGATGAGGCGAGTTTAAACGCGCAGGGGGAGATCCGTTTAAAGGACGATCATTCAGCCCGACGTTACGATGTCTTTGGTACGGCGAACTTTTTTAATTATGTCCCATGGACCGCGTCTATTGAGTATTTACTATCCATAGGCCTAGATCAAGTGGAAAGACATAATCAAGTATTGGTCGATCAATTGGTCGATGGGCTTGATCCTGGACTTTTTAAGCTTATTAGTCCCCGTCCTAAAAAAGAGAGGACCAATATTGTTGTTTTTTCGCACATAGACGCTTCTCAAAACTCTTCTCTTTTTGAATTTTTAAAGGTCAAGGGTTTTTATTTAGCGCTATGGAAGAATAAATTACGGGTTTCCCCGCATATTTACAACACATCACAAGAAATAGAAAGGTTGCTTGACTGCTTAGGTGATTATGCCATTGAATAAATACATTTATAAAAAGAAGTCTTCCATCCATGGTTTCGGTATATTTGCCAAAATGAATATCCCTAAAGGCACGCGTATCATCGAATACGTCGGAGAAAAAATAACCAAGGCCGAAGCAGAGCGGCGTGGGCCTCTATTGATCGAATATGCCAAAAAACATAAACAATCGGGTTCTGTCTACATCTTTGTTCTTAATAAAAAGTATGATATTGATGGGCATGTGAGCTATAATACGGCTAAATACATCAATCATTCCTGTTCGCCCAATTGTGAGGTCGATGTCATTCGGGGGGCTATTTGGGTCATTGCCTTACGTGAAATAAAGAAAAATGAAGAGCTTTTTTACAATTACGGCTATGATCTTGATTTTTATGATGAACACCCTTGTCGTTGTAAAAGTTTACCTTGTCCGGGATTTATCGCGGCAGAAGAATATTGGCCAAAATTAAAGAAGATCTTAAAGACAAACAAGAGCGTTTCTTAACAGAAAATTCATCTATTTAACATTATAAATTAACAGAACTTATATAAAATTATCAAATGGCTAAAAAGAAAATATTAGTAGTTGAAGATGACCGCGACATCAGCGAACTCATTGTCTATAATTTAGAACGTGAGGGCTATGAGATCGCCTGTTTATATGAAGGCAGCCAGGTGGTTGATTTTGTCCATAAACGAAAGCCGGAAATAATTATCCTGGATTTGATGTTGCCGGAAGTTGACGGGATAGAGATCTGCCGACAACTCAAAAGCGATGGTGCCACCAAGCATATCCCTATTGTCATGCTCACCGCTAAAAGCGAGGAGGCTGATGTGGTGGTTGGCCTTCAAATGGGCGCGGATGATTATATACCAAAACCTTTCAGTCCCAAGGTCCTGGCTGCACGGATCAAGGCTATTAGTCGTCGTTTGACTGATCTGCAAGCAGCGTCTGTCTCAGGAGAAGATTTGCGTAGTTTTGGGGATTTTAACATTGACTTATTGAAACATAGGATCTCTTATAAAGGTCAGGAGGTTAAATTAACCTCCATCGAATTTGATATCGTTGAATTCCTTTCCCGTTCACCCGGAAGGGTTTGGTCGCGGGAGCAAATATTAGATAATGTTTGGAAAGAAGGAAAATTCATCATAGACCGTGCCGTCGATGTGCATGTGCGTGGCTTGCGCAAAAAATTGGGCAAAGCAGATGATTATATTGAGACGGTAAGAGGGGTTGGTTATCGTTTCAAGGATATTGAATAATGTCGCATTTTTGGGTCCTTATCGTCCTTGCTGTAGGTATCCTGGTTTTTCTGATCTCCCGCTATTTTTATCACCGCCGTATCTCACGTATCCGTTATTCCCACGATTCAGTTAAAAATGATTTTTTAAAGCAGCTCAGTTCTTCTTCGGTCGATCGAGAGAATCTTGAAACGATCCTTTCGAGCATGGTCGAGGGGGTCATTGTCATTGACTCCAAAGGCAGGATCAAGCACGCGAGCCCTAATTTTTGTCATTTATTGGAATTACGCTCTAAAGAAACGCAAGGCAAGATGTATTGGGAGGTTATCTGGAACCAGGAGATCAATGATTCGATCAAAGAAGCCTTGTACTTAAAACAGGCGGTCAAAAAAGAGATCAATATCGTTGGTCCTAAGGATTCCTTTTTTAGCATGCAGATCTCACCGGTGATGGACCGTGAGGATAAATTATTAAGTTTGATCGCTGTTTTTCATGATATCAGTGAATTAAAAAAGTTAGAGAAGATCCGTGCGGAATTTGTGGCCAATGTGTCCCATGAATTAAAAACCCCTTTGACGGCCATCAAAGGTTTTGTAGAGACCCTCAAGACTTCCGCTAAAGATGATCCTGTGGCGGTGGCGCGTTTTTTAGACATCATTGATAAGCAAACCCAGCGTTTGGAAGATCTTGTTAATGATCTTTTGATCTTATCTTCCATCGAATCTAAAGAAGTTAAGATGAGTATCTTGGCAGAACCATTAAATAAGATCATAACTTCTGTCATGGCTTTACAGAAAAAGACCATCGAAGAAAAGGGGCATCAAGTAACGATAGATATCCCGCCAGATCTGCCTAAAATATTAGTGGACCGCCAGAGGATGGAGCAAGTGTTCTTGAATTTATTGGATAATGCGATTAAATTTACAGCTCCCGGAGGGAAGATCAGCATTCAAGCGCGGTGGGATAAGTCTTATGTTCGCGTTGAGGTCAAAGATAACGGGGTTGGTATTCCTGCCGAACATCTTTCACGAGTATTTGAACGTTTTTACAGGGTTGATCGGGCCCGCTCTAGAGAAGCCGGAGGAACAGGTTTAGGCCTGGCCATTGTGCGTCAAATTGTATCTGCTCATCAGGGTAAGATCGAAGTGGAAAGCTCTCCGGAAGCAGGTTCAACTTTTCGAATTTTTCTGCCTTGCCAAATTTAATATGATATAATTGACATGAGGCCATGAGTTACGTCCCGTAATTCATAAGTCCGAATGTCATCCCCGAATGTTTTAATCGGGGATCCATTTAATCTACATATGAATAATTTTACGCGAATTAGTGTCCAAAAAGCTCATGAGATCATAACGACAAGCAAAAATGTCACTGTTGTTGATATAAGAGACGGTGATTCTTTTCTTCAAGGACATATGGTCCAAGCTCAAGCGGTGAACGATGAGAATATCGAGGCTTTTGTGCGGGCGGCTGACAAAGAGGTTCCTTTGATCTGTTATTGTTATCATGGCAATTCTTCTCAACGGGCAGCCTCATTTTTTGTCAGTGAAGGGTTTAAGGAAGTGTACAGCATTGATGGTGGCTGGGAAGAATGGAAAAAGACCTATGGTTAAATATTTATTTAATTCTTTATTGATATTCTTTTTTCTATCGTCAATTTCTTTGGCCAGTAATATTGATACTGAATTAAAGAATGAATTTGGGGCGGATCTTACCCATGTGCCTTTCTTTTTGCGGTATTCATTTGGCCAGCATTATAATGAAGATTGGAAAGACTCCACCTATAGTGAACGCAAGTCTTTTTTGATAAGATATGAGGATAATTTAAAGAAACAAAAAGCGCAGGATATACAAGATGCCAAAATCCAGGCGGTTAAAGATAAAGCCTATAAGATGGAACAGGACAAAAAAAGGCGTAAATTAGCAGCCAGATTGAAAGCCGAAGAAGTAGAACAAGAAGCTGAAGAGAAAGAGGCTAGGGAGCGTCAAAGGAGTATGGATCAAGCAGTGGAAGGTCAGAAAAGGGATCTCGCGCAAATGGAAGATCAATTTCAGCAACAACAGCAGGCCCAGCAACTTAATCGATAGCCCCCATGAAATTTCAAGTATCATCACTTATTTTTGATATGGACGGTGTTATCACGGATACCATGCCTTATCATTTCCGGGCCTGGAGGTCAGTTTTTCTCTCTCAGGGTATAAATCCCAGTCATGAAGATATTTATAAGCGTGAAGGTCAAAAAGGAATAGATAGTGTTCGGGAATTGTTCACAGAAAAAGGAATATTTTATACAGAAAAGATCGCCAAGAACTTGCTTTTGCAAAAAGAGACTTTATTTAAACGGATCTTCAAACGTAAATTTATAGCAGGAAGCAGGGCCTTTATTAAGAAATTTTATGCCCAAGGTTTTAAGTTGGCCCTGGTAACCGGGACTTCTCGTCACGAAGCTCAAAAACTTCTTCCCAAAGAATTATGGGATTGTTTTGATGTGACTGTTTGCGGCTCTGATGTTCAAAGCGGAAAACCTCATCCAGAGCCTTATTTAAAAGCCTTGGCAAAGCTTAAAATTAAATCTAAGGAGGCTGTTGTTTTTGAAAATGCTCCTTTTGGGATACGTTCAGCCAAAGCGGCCGGGCTTTTTTGCTTAGGTCTAGAGACGTCCCTGCCAGCTTCTTATTTAATAGGCGCGGATGCTATATTTCCGTCGTTCAAAGCCATTGGATCAAAGGTTCAATTTATTAAAAAATAAATAATGCATATACTCTTATTTTACAAAAATAGCACCTATGCCGGCTACTTCTTAAGCGACCGTAAGCGTTTGGCCCATCTGGAAGGGTTGTTAGACCCTGAAGAGATCAATCGTTTTCGCCGCACCCATGATAATCATTTCTGGAGTTTGTCCTATGTGGAAACGATTTTAAAGAACCGGAAATTAAAATTTACTAAAGCTTGCAGGGGTTCATCTGTTGATTTTAATCGTTATGATCTGGTCATTACAGTGGGAGGTGATGGCACATTCCTGGAAGCTGCTCGGCAAGTTAAAGGCGGGACCATTTGGGGGATTAATTCCGATCCCAGCTGGAGTGTTGGTCGATTTTGTTCCGGTAACCATAAGAATTTTGAGATCCTGTTGGATAAGATCTTGGCTGGCAAGGCCATGGTCAAAAGAATCTATCGTTTAAGTATATCTTTCAGCGATGGTACTCAGTCAATGAATGTGCTTAATGATATTTTGATCTGCCATCACAATCCAGGGGCCATGAGCCGGTATTATTTGACGGTGGGAGGTTTTAGAGAAGAGCAGCGCTCTTCAGGGGTATGGATCGCCACGGCCGCAGGTTCTTCAGGTGGCTTGCATTCTGCCGGTGGTAAGATATTGCCCGAGGAAAATAAGGATTTTCAATATAAGCCGCGTGAACTTTACCATGGGAAAAACCCTCGTTATCAATTAAAAGGTGGTTTGCTTAAGCCAACTGAGAAAATCTCTTTGACCTCACTGATGCGCGATGGTGTTGTTTTTGTGGATGGATCTCATGTGTGTTTACCTTTTTCTTTTGGGTCTAAAATATCTGTCAAACGTTCCCCTAACCCTTTAAGAATTATCCTTGAATGAAAGCAGTCCTTCTAGTAAGTCACGGCAGCCGCTCACCTAAAACCAAAGAGGAGATCTCTGATCTGGTCATTTCAATACGTCATCGACTGTCTAATACTATTGTTGAGTTTGCTTTTTTAGAAATTGAATCACCCGGTATTCCTGAAGGTATCGATAAATGTGTGTCCCAAGGGGCCGCTCAAATTATAGTGACCTTGAATTTCTTGAATGCTGGCCGGCATGTCGATGAAGATATCCCTGCTATTGTGCATGCGGCGCAAGAGAAGTATCCTCAAGTTAAATTTAAAATGAGCAAACCCATAGGGCAACATACCCATATCCCTAATCTTTTTCTTGATTTGATCAATAATGCCTAAAGAAAATAGTGTCATTCCCACTACTTCTAATGTCATTCCCGCGAAAGCGGGAATCCAGTACAAATCTTTTTCCCGTAATTTAACCAACTGGTACGCCAAAAATAAACGTGATCTGCCTTGGCGCCGTACCAAGGATCCTTATAAGATATGGGTTTCCGAGATCATGCTTCAACAAACCACGGTCAATACGGTCATCCCTTATTATAATAGATGGATCGAAACCTTTGCAACCATCCATGATCTGGCCCAAGCTCCGCTACAAAAGGTTCTCAAACAATGGCAAGGCTTAGGGTATTACAATCGTGTTAAAAATTTGCATAAGGCGTCCTTAATACTTATCAAGGAATACGATGGCATTCTTCCTAAAGATCCGAAAGTGATACGTTCCTTGCCTGGTTTTGGGCCGTACACCACTGGA
>Ga0302320_10002889_pt1 | contig 40169 bp, 34 predicted proteins | sample Bog_T0_3_FD_202130 | JGI IMG/M metagenome (GOLD analysis project Ga0302320, IMG submission 202130) | Peat permafrost microbial communities from Stordalen Mire near Abisko, Sweden - Bog_T0_3 | ecosystem: Environmental > Terrestrial > Soil > Wetlands > Peat | place: Sweden: Abisko, Stordalen Mire... | reverse complement strand
GGAGGCGCAGGCGAGAGCCGGTAGGCATCGAGCACCTGGTTACGCAGCTCGCGCGTCCACGTTTGATTGAGGGCCACGACGGTGGCAAAGAGAATCGCCACCCACAGCAGGCCTCCGGCGATCTTGCGCGACTCCTCGGCGGTAGGGTCGAAGCCGAAGCTGAAGATAACAACCACGAGCAGGGCAAAGAACAACATGCTGTTGATGGCGTCTTTGGATCGCCATTCCAGACGCAGATCTTTTGCGAGCGAGCGGCGGGTGATGGCCCAGAGGCCGGGAGCTGTGGTCATGGCTCAGTCTCAAGATTGCGATGCCCGGTCTTCTTTCTCAGCAAAGCGCTCTCTTCGGCGAGATAGGGCGTGAGCAGGCGAGCGGGTATTCCCTTCTCCCGGGCTACCAGGCGTCCGGCGTCGAGGACAATCGACTCGTCGGCGACAGGTTCCATGAGCGCGGCCTGATGGGTGACGACGAAGATGGTGGTTCCGGCATCGCGCATTTTCGCTAGCAATGTGGTCATTTGCTTGGCGGAGCGCACATCCACGTTGGAGAACGGCTCGTCGAGGAAAAGTAACTCGGGGCCATGCACAATGGCCCGGGCGAGCGAGATACGTTGGCGCATACCCTGTGAATATTGGCCGACGCGGCGCTCCAGAGCCGGGTCAAGACCGACCGTGCGGATGGCTTCCTCGCAACGCGAGCGGTCCTCGATTCCATAGAGAGCGGAGAAGTATTCGAGATTTTCCAAGGCTGACATTTCGTCGTAGAGCAGCGGAGCGTGCCCCATGTAGCCGAAGCGAGTGGCGACCGCGCGAATGTCTTCGGAGCCGAGAACGCGGACGCTGCCACGCGAAGGAGCAAGCAGTCCGGCGATGACGCGCAGCAGAGTGCTCTTGCCCGCGCCGTTTTCGCCAAGCAGGACGTAGAGCTGTCCCGGAGCAAACTCGGCAGAGATTCCGCGCAAGGCAGCGAAGCGTCCGAAGTGGCGAACCACGTCGCGGACGGAAACGGCGGATTGGATGTCACATTCGCCAACTACGGGCGGATGTGGGCCACCCATTGACGGCTGTGGGCCATTCGCGGAAACGGCAGTTTGTTGTCGAGTGTGATCAGTCACGCGTAGTGGAAGTGTAGCGCGTCCTCTCCGAGTTGGCTCGGCAGACGAATCCAGCCGGCTGAAAATTGTGCTTCTACTGTCCAATGGAAGGTGGCGAAACCTGGGCTTTTTCCGGAGGGGCTGCTTGCGGAGCGCCAGTTTGACCAGGTTGTCCGGGCTGCGCCGGGCCATATTTTGAAGCGCACTTGGCCTGAAGCTGCTTGGCGTGGAATACGCCATCGCGCCCGTAGCTGCCTTCGGCGAGAGCTTGCGCATTGTCTTTGAAAGTGTCCGGCGGAGCTTCCGTGCCGACGTAGACGACGCTGAGCGTGCGTCCCTGCTCGGCGAGCGTGAATTGAACGTGGGTGCCCTGACGGTGGATCGATCCAGGCTGCACATTTCCAGCGACGCGCAAGCGTTTGCTGAAAACGCCATCGCCCATTTCATTCATCTCTTTGATGGTGACGTAATAACTCTTGCTTTCCTGTACGCCGCTGACGGCCAAGTACGAGAGGCCGCAGACGATCACCAGGATTGGCACGCCGAACTTCAGATACTTATTCATTTTCCACCCAATAGGAAAACAGCCAGTCACACGACCACATTCCCGCTCCCCAGTGCAATGAGCGTACTTCGAGACGCTCGCCCGGTCAAGGCGCAGAAGCCCTTTTCATTCGATGCAGAGAACAGTTGCGGGACTCACATTCGTCACTCGCATCGTCGAACGAGCGCCGGAAACCCAAGGCTCCAGTTTTGGTCCGGGTAGCTGTTGCCATCGGCAAGCTGGAGACGCTACCAATGGTCTCCCCAGCGCCAACGCTTGGAATCGACGCCTATCTGCTCCATTTGCGCTTCGGCGACTTGCTTACCTTCGCCGGAGCCGCTCTCGGTGGCGATAATGTGAATCAGGAAAAGGTGGTCGCCCGCCAGTCCGGACATGCACCACACATCGTGGCAGCCATCGATGGGCGCGGCAATTTGGCCGGCCAGCGCGCGCAACAAATCCAATCGATGGGCCGACCACTCGAAATCCCCGTCGCCGACACGTCGCAGCCACGCGCACAATGCCAGCTCCGGGGATTCGCCAAAGGCCTGGTGGACGTATGTGCCCCCCAGGATTTCAATCACGAAGGTGTAACGGGTCTTTCTGCCTCTCATTGTCGGCTTTCTGTCAGCAATATGGGGCCACGCGTTACTTTGCTTCCGTCAGGCAACAACTACTTCTGCCTCTTCCAACTCTATCGGCGCGCCTTGATCGAGAACGCGGCGCAGCTTTTCATGGTCGAGACTCTTGCACCAGTGTCCGACCACGATGGTTGCCACGCCGTTGCCGATCAGGTTGGTAAGCGCACGCGCCTCGGACATGAAGCGGTCAATACCCAGAACAAGCGCAACGCCCGCCACCGGAACCGTCCCGGTTGCCGCCAGAGTTGCGGCCAGCACGATAAAGCCGCTACCGGTGACGCCCGCCGCTCCCTTCGAAGTCAGCATCAGCACCGCCAGCAAGCCGAGCTGTTGGTAGAGCGAAAGGTGCGTGTTGGTCGCCTGCGAGATAAATATCGCCGTCATCGTGAGGTAAATCGACGTGCCGTCCAAGTTAAATGAGTAACCCGCCGGGATGACCAATCCAACCACGGACTTGGTCACTCCAAGACCTTCCATCTTCATCATCATGCGCGGCAGGGCAGCCTCGGACGATGACGTTCCCAGTACGATGAACAGCTCTTCACTGATGTACTTTAGATACTTCCAAATACTGAAGCCGGTCAACTTTGCCACTGTCCCCAGGACAATGAAGATGAAGATCAGGCAGGTCGCATAGAAGCAGGCCATCAGCTTGCCCAGGGAGAAGAGCGAACCCAGTCCATACTTACCGATGGTGAAGGCCATCGCGCCGAAAGCTCCAATTGGGGCAACGCGCATAATGACGCCCACGATGCGGAACAGGACATGCGAGAACTGCTCGATGACGTTATAGACCATCTTGCCCTTGGCTCCAACCATGTGCAGGGCAAAGCCGAACAGGACCGCGAAGAACAGGACCGATAGGATATCGCCTTTGGCGAAGGCGCCCACAATCGTGTCGGGAATAATATCCATCAGGAACCCGGTAGTTGTCTGCATTTTGCCCGGGCCGGTAAATGCGGCCACGGCTTTCGCATCCAGGCTCGCGGCAGTCACATTCATCCCCGTACCGGGATGAACAACATCGACAATGATCAGACCGATGACCAGCGAAACCGTGCTCAGCACCTCAAAGTACAGGATCGCCAATGCCCCGGTCTTGCCGACTGCTTTCATATCCTCCATGCCGGAGATGCCGAGCACCACCGTACAGAAGATAATCGGAGCAATCATCATCTTGATAAGCTTGATGAAACCATCGCCCAATGGCTTCATTGCGGCACCGGTGTTCGGGTGCAGGTAGCCAAGAAAAATGCCGATCACAATTGCGACCAGCACTTGAAAATAGAGGTTGTTATAGAACGCCTTTCCGGTGACCTTTGGCATCGCTGTTTTATCCTGATTGGGAGTCGGTAGGGCACCCGCGTTACCGGCGAACCAAATGCGATTCACCGGCAACGCGAGTACAGTTGCTGCCCATTATCTCACCGAATCGCCCAATTCGGGACTACTTACCGGACGGTTACCGTGCATTCGCGGTTTCCCTCTGTTTCATCTCTGCGTAGGCAGTGGCTTCTAACTCTCCCACTTCGTCCAGATCGAGATGCTTGGTTTCAGGCGAGAACAGCAGACTGATGAACGTCATGATAGCGCCAATGGTCAAAATCACGGCTGGCGACAGCCACATATCCTGCTTTTCGATGTTGCTGATGAACGGGATCTTGTGGGCCATCAGGACATAGATGTTGAACCATGCGCCAAGCAGCGCGCCCGCGGAATAACCGAATCCCACGCCGGTAGCTCGCGTCTTGGTGGGGAAGCGTTCACAAAGATAGGCCGGAAGCATGCCCCAGGCCAGTTTCAGCATACCCGCCATGCAGCATCCAAGGAGCGCCATTCCAACATTGCGCGCAATCGCGGCATGATAGAGGACGGAATAGACCGGAACTGCGAATATGACGAGAAAAACGCAATACCAGAGCGTCAGCTTCTTTCGTCCAGTCTTATCAGACAACCAGCCATAGAAGTTGTAACCGAGGAACGATAGGAAGAGGGCGAAACCATACATCAGGCTGAAGGTTGTAGTGTCGAAACCCCGTCCGTTCAAGGTCAAGATATTGGGCAGGAATCCGTAGACCGAATAGTCGGTAAGGAACAAGCCGGTCATGAAGAAAAAGACCTGCAGGAAAGCCCATAGTTGAGGCGGCCTGAAAAGAGTGAGAAACGGCGCTTTCGCGATGTGGCCGCCTGCCTTGGCTTTCTCAAACTCAGGAGACTCATGGAGCGTTGAGCGAATCCAGAGCGCCAGGAAAACCGGCACGACGCCGGACATGAAGGCTATGCGCCACCCCCACCGAAGCATACCAGCGGGTCCAAAATATGCGGACAACCCGGCCACGAGGAGTGCGGCAGCCACATAACCAAGAGGAAAGCCGGACTGCACGAACCCAGCGATTGCGCCACGGCGATCCTTGGGAGCAAACTCAATCGCGAAGGTATGGCCCACCGCATATTCCCCACCGAAGAAACACCCCATCATGAATCGAAGAATACTGAAGATGAGGTAGGCCCAACCGCCCGCCTGTGCGTATGTGGGCAAAAAGCCAGCCATAAAGGACATGACGCCGACGCCGCCAATGGTAAAAATCAGCAACCAGCGTCTGCCGATTTTATCTGCATATGAGCCGAAAAATGCCGAGCCCACAGGCCTGGCCGCCATCGTGATCGAGTACAGCAGGAGAACCTTGGTGTACTGCCAGGCCACGCTTCCACCCGGTGCAATGAACAGCTTCGTGAGGATGGGGGCTAAAACCACCACCATCGCCATGTCATAGGCATCCAACCCGAATCCGAGGAACTGAGAGAACATCGCCTTCTTGGTGTCATTTGAGAGCGGCTGCTGTACCATTTCTCCACCTTCCATAAAGGGATTGTCATCCTCCGCCCAGGCATCTCAGGGTGCAGGATTGATTCGATCGATGATTTCTTGAATGTAAGTCGCGTCGAAGCGCGCCGTTGAGGAGTATTACCATTGCTGGTGCATAAATGCACGCAATTTCTGACGCATGCACGCAATTAGTTCCCCAATCAGGTTACAGGGACGATTCCAGCAGCGCGGCTGCCCGCTCCAGGGCAGCGGTCAATTCATCAAGCGACTCTGCCGCCCCGGTTGGATCATTCCGATCCATGGATTCGTTGACGCCGGGTATGACGACTGCGGCGTAACCCGTGTATTCGCCAGGCGCATAGACGGTGTGGCGGAACCAGGGGCGATGGGGCAGGCCCTTGCCAAGCATGGCGCGCTCGGCCCCAATCAAGGCCGCGTTGAGGCGGAAAAGCCTGGTTCCAGTTGCGTTCGCCGCAGCCAGATGCATGGCACGTCCGGCAACCGCCAGGCGGTCGGCCGCAGTCAGGGACGCGGTAAAGTCGGGATGCTTCTTCCAGCCCAGCTCCTGCGCGCGCAATCGGGCATTCTCCAGATGCCTGCGCACCTCTGCGCCATAGGTTTCATAGTCGAATGGCAGGGCGTCCGCCTGGGCCATCCGAAGTACTTCCAGTCCAAAAATGCGGGCCATCTGCTGCTCATATAAGAAGGCAGGATCGGCAAACTTAGTGAACCATGCGAAGTTATCGAAGACGGAGTGATAGACGCCGAAAGGTCCGCCGGAACCTATATCCGTGGAAGGAACGCCGAGGTGCTGCAGGAAGGCCGAGTAATCCGACCCGCTGCCAAGATCGCCGACATGCGCCTCCGCGAGATCAGCGACCCCGCGGCGCTGTGCAAATGAGCCTGGATCGGCGCTTTCACGGCGGCGCCGCAAGCTCTCATTTTGAAGTTTCCACGCGTCATAGACGGTGCCGCCCTTTGGGCTGGGAATTCCACGGGCTACATCGCGCAGAAATTCCTTGAGGCTGGGCACGCTGGAAGCTCCGAAATCCGGACCGGAGACACCCACATCCATATTGAAATACGCTACGGCGTTTTGCAACGATTTGGCGTACTGCTCGGCATATTCCGTGGAACCGATCAGTCCCTGCTCCTCGGCGTCCCAACTACCAAAGATTATGCTGCGCCGGGGACGCCAGCCCCCTTTAAGCAATTCGCCGAGGCCATGTACGGCCTCGAGCATGGCAGACGTGCCGCTGCCAGGATCGCTAGCGCCATAGACCCAGGCATCGCGATGATTCCCGGCAATTACGAGGGAGTCCGGCTGGGTAGTGCCGCGGATGGTCCCGATCACATTCCAGATGGTGGTGTAGCGGTACTCCTGAACCAGTTTCATGTGGACGCGCACCGGCCCGGGTCCGAGGTGATAGGTGAAGGGCAGCGCGCCCTGCCACTCGCGCGGGGTCTCCGGCCCGCTGAGTTTCTCCAGCAGCGGACTGGCATCGGCGTAGGAGAGAGGGGTCACTGGAATCTTCGGGAGGTTCCCCGCCTTGCTTGGAGCGAGGCGCTGCGATAGTGGAAGATCCGGGGCAGAGGCAATCCCAGGGGTGGTGGGATCGCCGGGATACTCGAAGGTGAACTGCACGGATCCGCGCTGAACCCCGGTCGCCGGACGATAAGGGCCCTTGGGGTAGACGTCGCCGCGGAAGTACCCATCGTCGATGGGGTCCGAATAAACGATAAGCGCCGCAGCACCGGCTTCCTGGGCTGTAAGCGCCTTGACCCCCCGGAAGTTCTGGCCGAAGCGCGCGATCACAATCCTGCCTCGAACGTCGATGCCCATTTGCCTTAGCCTGCTGAAATCCTCGGGGCGGGCATAGTTGGCATAAACAACCTCGGCTTCGACATCACCCGAGGGCGAACTTCCGCAGAACGGCGTTACGACTCGTGGATCGTCTTGAAAGGTATCGCCCTCGACGCGTTCACGGGTCGGGCCATGCATCTGGAGATTAGCGGGGGCGGTGGCTTCCACCAGAATCTCTCTTGGCAGGTTGAGCCACACCTTGTACTCGTCAATGCGAGTTTCAAGGCCAGCCTCGCGAAATTTTCCGGCGACGTATTCAGCCGTTTTGCGATCTTCGGGCGAGCCGGCGATGTGCGGCGCGGCAGTCAGAATACGAAGGTGCTCCCGCGCCTTGGCAGGGTCGGGGACGGAAAGAAATTCTCGCTCCAGCTTCTGCTCCGCGGCGGCATCGCGGAATCCGGCAATGGCAAGCTGGCTGGACGCTTGCTGAGCAAGCGTGGAAATTGCCAGTGAGAGAAGTATCGTCAATGCCCGGATCGTCTTGATCATCGTCAGAAGTTCTCTACCTGGTTTGAAGTTGCAAAGAGCAGCCGGGTGGAAAAGGCAGAATATCACTCGCGTGAGTCCGCCGTATGCGGTGCCGTCAAATCCGGCCTATTTGCTCCTGAAAGATACAGGTTGGTTGTTACGAGGTACTTTGGTGCAACCGGCAAGATAAATAGCTCATCGAATCGCGTGCCTCAGCGACTACTATTATGGTTGGGCCACTACTTTATTTGTAATGTTCCGCCCTAATAGCGGATCGTCCCAAAAGATAGGGCAGAGCGCTGCTGGACCGATGAAACAAGAACTCGCAGAAGCAACCACCCCAGCGAAGGATACGACCACCCCCCGGATTGGCGACTCCGCCACGCCGGGCACGGCACAGGTGCCGTCACGGCCTGAAAGCCGCGGCAGGGGTTCCGTTGGCTTCTGGCTTGCGTCCCTCGTTCTTGCTTGCGTACTGCCGGTGTGGATTGCAGCCGGGTTCCTTGTCTATCACAACTATCAGAGCAGGCGGGCGCTTACCGAACAGCGCCTGCAGGAAACGTCGCGCGCGCTTAGCGCGGTAGTTGACCGCGAACTGGCCAGCATGCAGGCCAGCTTGAGCATTCTCGCTACTTCACCTTCACTTGAGTCCGGCAACCTGAACGCCTTTTACGGTCAGGCGAGGGTGTTTCTGAAAGCTTACCCCGGTGCCGACATCATCCTTGCAGACGCAACCGGACAGCAGATCGTCAATACATTTCTCCCACTTGGCATGCCCTTGCCCAAACGCAATGTCCCGGAAGCAGTCCGTCAGATCTATACGACGGGCAAGCCATTTATCACCAATGTATTCAAGGGCTCTGTGACCGGAAATAACCTGATCAGCGTGGACGTACCAGTGTTCCGCGACGGTCGCGTCATTTACGACTTAGCCTTGGGCGTCTCACTTGATCGCTTCTCCAAAATTCTTTTGCATCAGCAGCTTCCGCCGGAGTGGCTTGGAACCATGTTTGACAGCAACCAGGTTGTTGTTGCCAGGACTCGTGCCGCGAATCAGTTTGTTGGCCGGAAGGGTAGCCCTGCCCTGTTCGAGCAGATGGGCGACAAGGCAGAGGGCAGAGCAGAGTTCGTAAATCTCGAGGGTACCCGGATGTTCGACAGCTTCAGCCGGTCGAGAACCTCCGGCTGGACCGTCGTGATCGGCGTGCCCAAGACAATTATGATGGCCGAAATCTGGAACTGGCTGGCGTGGACCGTGGTTTGTACGGTTCTGTTTTCGCTCGCCGGAATTGCGCTGGCACTGCTGGTGGCAAAGCATATCGCCGACTCGATTCAGGGACTAATTGCGCCCGCCCTTGCCTTGGGGCGCGGCGAACCGATTGCAATCGACCATCTCGGACTCGCGGAGACGAACGAGGTCGGCGAGTCGTTGATGAAGGCTTCGCAGTTGATCCAACAGCGCGCAGCGGAGCGCGAGCGCGAGGAAGCAGCTCGGCACGAGACCGAACAGCTCAAACTTCTCAACGCGGAACTGGAGCATAGCGAAGCTGCGGCCCGTGCCTTGGCTACCGAACTGGCTGCCATCATGGATGCCGTACCGGCAGTCATGTTGATTGCCCAGGATGCCGAATGTAAGAAGATAACGAGCAACCGCGCTGGCTATGAGCTGCTTCAGATGCCGAACGGGAGCAACCTATCCCAGTCCGCGCCGGGAGCGAATCGTCCATTGCATTACCGCCTGCAGAGAGACGGGCGTGAGCTTTCCCCCGAAGAAATGCCGGTGCAGTTGACCGTGGCAGGACATGAGATCCGAGACTATGGATTCACGATTGTGTTTGACGACGGCAGTTCGCGAACGCTGTTCGGCAACGCCGTGCAGCTCTTGGACGAGAAAGGTAAAATCCGGGGGGCGGTAAGCGCGTTTGTTGATATTACCGAGCGCAAGAGCGCGGAAAAACAACTGCGGACTACGGCCGAAAGGTTATATGCGATTCTGGAAAGCGCGCCGGTGGGAATCGTGTTGAACGATCAGGAAGGCCGCTTGCTTGAAACGAATGCGGCGTACCAACGGATGTGCGGGTACTCGCCCGAAGAACTTAAAAATACGAAGTTCATGGACTACACACACCCGGACGATGTTGCGCGGAACCTACAATTATATGAGCAGCTCACGACTAACAAGCTGCAATTCTTCGAAATAGAAAAGCGCTATATCCGCAAGGATGGCAAGATCATCTGGGTCCATCTTGTTGCTTGCAGGCTTAACGAAGAGACCAGCATTGGAATTGCAGAAGACATTACGGCGAGAAAGCAAGCGGAGCGGGAACTGCAAACCACGACCGAGAGGCTGAAAGCAATTCTGGAAAACGCGCCGGTGGGGATCGTCACGGCCAACCAGCAGAATCGCTTCGAGCAGACGAATCCTGCCTTTCAGCGGATGACCGGCTATTCCGCCGACGAGCTGCTACAAATGGAATGGACAGCCTTGACTCACCCCGATGACATGGAACGCAATATCGGTCTCGTGGATGGGTTGCTGCATGGAAACGGGAAGAACTACGACTTCGAGAAACGCTACATACTCAAGGATGGCAAGATAATCTGGGTGAGGGTCGTCGGATCCCGCCTGGACGATGACCACAAGATATCGATCATCGAAGACATCACCGACCGCAAGCGGACTGAGCAGGCACTGCTCGCAAGCGAACAACAACTCCGCCAGGCTCAGAAGATGGAAGCCGTAGGCCGGCTTGCCGGCGGCATTGCCCACGACTTCAACAACCTCCTCATGGTCATACTGAGCTACACCGAGATGCTGCAAGACAGCCTTCCCGCCCACGACGCACTCCGGAAACACACGCGGGAGATCATGAGAGCCGCCGAGCGTGCTGCCAGCCTTACTGGCCAGATGCTGGCGTTCAGCCGCAAGCAAATCATCTCCCCAGTGGTACTCAACCTGAATACCGCAATCAACAAGACGGCAAAGATGCTAACCCGGCTGATCGGCGAGGATATTGAATTTAGAGTTGATACCGCGGAAGCAGTCTGGGCAATTGAGGCTGACCCGGACCAGCTAGCGCAGGTTCTGATGAACCTTTGCGTGAATTCCCGCGATGCAATGCCCCAGGGCGGCACCCTCACGATCACAACTGGAAATGTGACGGTGGGCACCGGCGGTCTTAGCGATCATCCGGACATTTCCCCCGGAGATTACGTGATGCTCTCGGTCGCCGATACCGGAACGGGTATCAGCAAGAACGTCATGGACCAGATCTTCGACCCCTTCTTTACGACCAAGGAAGTGGGCAAGGGCACGGGGCTCGGACTCGCCATGGTTTACGGCATGGTGAGGCAAAGCGGTGGCCACGTGTGGGTCGAGAGCGAAGTTGGGAAGGGCACCTGTTTCACCATCTATCTTCCCAGGGTAATGGCGCTGGTTGACTTTGAGACGTCGGCCAATACCGAACATCACCCGCGAGGAGAGGGAACTGTGCTGGTCGTTGAGGATGAAGATGCCCTGAGGGAAGCGATGTGCAACTATCTGCGAAGCTTGGGATATGTGGTTTTAGAGGCCAATTCGGGCCCGGAAGCACTTGTAGTAGCGAATCAACAGGGTGACATCGATCTGCTGATCACCGATGTCGTGATGCCCAAAATGAGCGGCCGGGAGCTATCGCAAATGATGGAAAGCCTGCGGCCTGGCATGAAAACGATCCACATGTCCGGCTACACGGACGACGCCGTCTTGCGGCACGGTATTGAAGAAGGCGCATCCTTCCTGCAGAAGCCGTTCAGCCTGGGAACGCTCGCCCGTAAAGTGCATGACGCACTACTCTCACATAAATCCGCGCACTGAACGCACGCCCACAGCATCTCCGGTCGCGATGCACCTTGGCGCGAGTCGAGCCTATTTGGAGGCTTCGGCCACCATACCAACATCGAGCCAACCGGAAAGGTCGACATGCCCGGCCAGGGTGTCGCGAGTTTTTCCCTCCACCAGAAAGCGCACACGGGTAATTTGGGGGAGTTGAGCCTTCAAGGTGAGTACCATTGAAAAAATCGTGAGCTGTTCTATCTCGATGCCGCTGCGATGAGTCTCCGCGAACGCCGCATTGAGATTGACAACCGCGGAAGCCGGGTCGAGCAAATACACGTCATGCACGTCGGCTCCGGCTCCAAGGGGATGGGTGGAGTCCTTTTGCAGGTAGCGCGTGATGAGCGTATGCAACGCGAGGCGTCCACGTTCGCCTGGGTCGCTGGGGAGCGCCGAAGAGATCGTGACGGGGCGCAGGGAATCGTCGCTGTCATTCGCCAGATATAGCGTCAGCTCTTGCGCGGGGCCGCTGACGGGAGCTGTCAGCACTTCGGGCGCCGGTCCGGCACCGATCAATTCCGCCTTGCGCTTGAGATGGACGAGATAGAAGCCCATAGCCAAAATGGCCAGCACCAGCGCGGCAACGATGAACTGTAGCTTGCGGGAAATCACTGGCCGCCCTCCAGCTTTCCGCGCAAGGCAGCAATGCCCGAGGCAAGCGCGGCAGCGACTTTTTGCTGATATTGAGGGGTATTCAGCTCGTCGGCAGAGCTGCCGAGCGGCGCTATTTCAATGGCAACTGCCGCAATCGTGACGGAGTTCAATGGGCGCAATGGAACCGATGAGCTACGCACCGGTAACCCGCTGGCCGTGCATTCTGCGGCAAGCGCGGAAGCCGCCACGCCGGATTGCTGCAGGAATGGCGACTGGGCCAGTTCCCAGGGCAGAAAGCTGCGATTGGTTTGGCCGGGTTGAGGCGAAGGAATCATCGAGGTATACACTCGCACCCCGTGTCCGCTGCTGGAGGAATGGATCGCGATATAAAGCACGGCATGTGAAGTGTTGGCCGAAACCGCGCGCTGATCCCAGGTAAGCACATTGTCGGCAACACGGGTGAGCACCACGGAAACCCCTCGGGACTCCAACTCTTTCTGCAGGCGGCGAGCCAAGGCGAGGTTGACCGTTTTCTCCATCAGCGTTGGCGAGAATACCGCTCCGGTTTCGGAGCCACCGTGCGCGGCATCCAGAATGACAAATGGCCGGACGCGCGGGGCGGCGGGATGTGGCTGGCTTTCTACTGCTGAAGGCGCGGCAGACTGCGGAGCCACCGCCGGGGGTACGGTGGCCGTAATGGTCACCGTACGTCCGCCATCGCCGATGGAAACCGTTGCAGGTTGCGAGAGATTGGCAACAAACTCAGCACCGCCAGGGGTTTCAGCAAAATTCGTGCTACGCAGAAATGGATCATTGTAGGCGACCGTGTCGGCTCCGCTGCTGACCACCGGCTCACGGCGGAAGAGCAGGCGCACATGGTCCCGCTCAATCAACGTGGATGGATTGACCGGAGCGGGAAAGCTCAACACCAGCCGCGACGGGCCGTGACGAAGTTCGGCTGAATACTTATATTGCGTCGAGCCCACAAACAAACGGCGAGGCCCAGCGTGAAATTCCGCCGTCTGATCCGTAATGTGCGGCAGGAGTTGCGCAATGGAACTCACCGGGACGTAGCCGCGCCCATCGACCAGAAGAAAATTCGAGAGCAGCTCCGGCCTGGCATTCGATCGCGTTCGATACTGGCGCTTGCCATCCTGGAACTCAGCAGCTCCCCCATTGAAGATGAGAACGAGCTTCTTGCCCTCGGGGCGTGACTCGAGACGGCCAAGAGGCTCAAGCAGATCGGTCAGGCCGGCGTAATCCACACCATCGCGCACCAGAATATCTACCTGGTAGCTGGCCTGCGGCGCATAGACGGTGATTTTGCGCGGCTCGGCGGCAAAGGCCGCCGCCAGCAAGAAGAGCAGGAGAATCGTGACTCGAACGGAGATGGAGTAGTCTTTCGGCATCAGGTCGCGGGAAGGCTCGTGACTTAATCCTACGACATCCTGCGACAAAACGGGCCTGCAACGTGACACGCAAGGCCAATGCGCGTATTCCCATGTCCCGATTTTCTCCCGGCGATTTTTCCGTATCGCAATTCCTGTTGCCCTCGGTACGTACTCCGTTCTACGCTGGAGGTTGGAGTACCTGAAATCCTATGACTCGACGCCTGCTGTGTTTGCTTTTCTTGTTTACGCTGACTTCCGCCGCAGTGGCGCAGATGGGGACCGGCGTGCCGCTGAACACGCCGACCGTCATTGATTCAGCGGTAAAGAAGAGGATTCTACTCTCCAACTACTGCCGGCTGGATTTCGAAGGCGCGCGCCTGCGCCCTGATGGCTGGAACCGCTTCAAACCTTACACGTCCATGCTCTCCAATCCAGAGTACAGCCGCATCGTTATCGTGACGCGATTCAATGTCGAGCCCCCCCAGAGTGACACGCTGCTATACGTAGGTTTCCTGCAGGTGGGCTACTACGATGAGGTCGAGGGCTACGTGGCACTGCCTACCACCGACCGGGTCGAATTCCACGTAGAGGAACATCGCGACGAAGTTTTCGTGAGAAATGTTACGCCAGGGATGCCCCATGTGTCGCCACGCGCCGCGATTGCGTGGATGAATCTGAGGATGGCCGACCCTAAGACCAGCGATGTGGAGCGGGGCCACCTGAAGGAAGCGGTGAATCAGTTGAGCAAGTTTCTGCCGCAACCCCGCCCAGCAGCAGCGCCGGGCTCGTAATCAGCGGCTCGAATCGCATCCAAGCCCAGATGCCGCTCATCGAATCAAGCAGATTAGGAAACTGCGCCAAAGGAGAGTTCCTTGAGCGGATTCAACAGCGTATTTCAGACCAAGCGCCGTGAACTTGAGTTGCACGAATTACAGATGGGAGCTTCACGTGGAAGGCTTGCCGTGGCGCTGGATTCGCTCACCGATGCCCTCACCATGGTGGGACAGCACGGAGTCTATTGCCAGAGTAACCGGCGGCCCGGAGTTCCAGCCATGGACCTGCAGATCGTGCTGCAATCGTTGAATGACGCCAAGGAGCTTGTGAGTAGCGTGATGGAAGAGTTGCGCCTAGCACGCGAGGCCCAAAGCTAACCCGTAAGGGCAAGAATGTTGGGTAGGACGCCGGGCGTAAAGTGTCGGACATAAGGTGTCGGGTGCCCCACCTTAGCCGCAAAAACAGCGGCGAAGGTGGGGCCACCCGCGCTTTTCGGTTTGGCTAGAAAGCGTACTTCCCTGCCTCCAGCACACGAGCCGCGATTTTTTCGCGAGCCGCGATAACATTGACCGGATCGGCCTTTACGAGGCGGCGCAGGATCGTCATTTGCGTGCGCAGCATGTCGCCATCGGCAACGTCTGCCAACGCTTTTTTCGCGGCGGCTTCCACTCGAGCAAAAGCTCCCTGCAAGTAAACGTCGTTGGCCGCCATGGCTACCGCAGATGCCGCTTCGCCCTGGCTCTCAATCAGCTTCAAGGTACGCGCCAGCACCGAATCCATCGCGTACACTTCAATCACGATGTCGGCGATTGCGCCCATCACTTCCTGGTGATCGGCAATCTTTTGCATGTATTTCTGCGAAGCTGCACCGGCCACCATGAGGCCAATCTTCTTGGCATTCTCTACCAGCTTGCGCTGCGCCGCCAATTTGCGTTCATCTTCTTCCGCAAAGCTGGGACCGGCCATCACCTCGTCCATCAGCTTCTTGATCGCCGCCAGCAATGGAAGCTGTCCGCTCAGGGCGCGCTTCAAGAGCCATCCGGTGATGATGAGCCGATTGATTTCGTTGGTGCCCTCGAAGATGCGATTCACTCTCGAGTCGCGATAGGCGCGCTCGGCTGGATACTCCTCGACAAAACCATAGCCACCGTAAATCTGCACCTGGTCGTCCACTACCTTGTCGAACATCTCCGAAGCCCAGACCTTGATAATGGAGCACTCGACCGCGTATTCCTCGATGGCTTTGCGGATGAGTTTGGACTCGTCTGGCGAACCCTTTTCGATATCGGCGGTCGCTGCATCCATCATGCCCACGGTGCGATACACCAGCGCTTCGCCCGCGTAAATGCCGATGGCGATATCGGCTAGCATTTCGCGCACCATTCCAAAGTCTCCGATGGGCTTGCCAAACGCCTTGCGCTCCTTGGCCCACTTGATGGAATTCGCGAGGCAGGTGCGCGCTCCGCCCACGGCAGCCGCGCCGAGTTTGAAGCGGCCCACGTTGAGAATGTTGAAGGCAATCGTGGCTCCCTTGCCGATCTCGCCGAGAACGTTTTCAACCGGAACCTGACAATCATTGAGAATCAGCGGGCAGGTGGACGAGCCGCGAATGCCAAGCTTGCGCTCCTCGTTGCCCACGCTGAAACCGGGGAAGGTGCGTTCAACGATGAAGGCCGTAAACTTCTCTCCATCCACCTTGGCGAAGATCACAAAGACATCCGCGAACGCCGCATTGGTGATCCACATCTTCTCGCCGTTGAGAATGTAATGCTTGCCATCGGCGGAGAGCACGGCCTTGGTGCGGGCATTCATTGCGTCGGAACCGGAACTGCTCTCCGAAAGCGCATACGCCCCAATCCACTCACCACTGGCCAGCAGCGGCAGATATTTTTTCTTCTGCGCTTCTGTGCCAAACCACACGTACGGCAGCGTGCCAATGCCGACATGCGCGCTGAAGGTTACGGCGAAGGAGCCTTGCTTAGCGATGCGGTCGGCGATGATGGCCGACGAGACCTTATCCATCTCCGCGCCGCCAAACTCTTCCGGGATATCTACACTTGTCAATCCAAGACCGGCGGCTTTCTTCAGCAGCTCGCGGCTGAAGGCAAAATCCTTGTGCTCGATACGGTCTGCGTTGGGCAGAATCTCCTGGACGGCAAAGTCCTCGGTAGTCTGCTCGATGAGTTTGTGCTGATCGTTAAAATCCTCCGGAGTGAAAACGTCCTGCGGATTCGTCTCCGCGATCAGGAAATTTCCGCCTATGATCTTCTTCTGCGCGGGGGTGACGGTAGTTGCCATTCTTCCTCCAACTTCCTTGGTTGTGCGCCTGGGCGCGGATGACGCGGGTTGTGTTTCGATATGCCTTGCACATCCCACATCTGCTAACTACGGCAGATATGGGGCACCCTCAGTCGATGTTTTCGAAAATTCCGGCAGCGCCCATGCCGCCGCCGACGCACATGGTAACGATTCCGTAGCGTTCCTTGCGGCGTTTAAGCTCGCGCAACAGGGTCGCCGTGAGCTTGGCTCCGGTGCATCCCAGGGGATGGCCGAGCGCGATGGCTCCGCCGTTGGGATTGAGCTTCGCGGAATCCAGTCCCAACTCCTTGATGACCGCAAGGGATTGCGCAGCGAAGGCTTCATTACCCTCAATGACGCCGATCTGGTCGAGAGTAAGCCCTGCCATCTTCAACGCCTTGGGGACCGCAAATGCCGGGCCAAGTCCCATCTCCTCGGGTTTGCAGCCTGCCGTGGCAAAGGCAACAAAACGCGCCAGGGGTTTTAACCCAAGAACCTTTGCCCGCTCCGCGCTCATCACCACCGCGGCGGCAGCGCCATCGCTCATCTGCGATGAGTTGCCGGCGGTTACAGTACCTTTTATGTGGAACGCAGGCTTAAGTGCGGCCAATGCTTCCAGCGTGGTGTCCGCGCGCGGACCTTCGTCGACTTTGAATTCGACGGCCTGCACCGCCATCTTCACCGCTGCGGAGCCGCGCGTTGCCTGCGCCGCCGGAGCCAGGAAAGTGACTCGGACCGGCACGATTTCATCTTCGAATGCGCCGGACTCAATCGCCCGCACCGCCTTCTGATGACTGTGATAGCTGAACTCGTCGGCCTGCTCGCGAGTGATGCCGAAGCGCTGCGCAAGCCGCTCGGCGGTGAGCCCCATGGAGAGATACACGTCGGGATAGCTCTGCACCAGCGATGGATTGCACGAAACTTTGTGTCCGCCCATCGGAATCATCGACATCGATTCGGTTCCGCCGGCGACAATGACCTCCGCCCCGCCAACAGCGATACGATCCGCCGCAAGCGCAATGGCCTGCAGCCCCGACGAACAGAAACGGTTGATGGTCATGGCCGAAGTTTCCACCGGCAGGCCCGCGCGTAGCGAGGCGATGCGCGCCACGTTCATTCCCTGCTCCGCCTCAGGCATGGCGCAGCCAAGAATCACGTCTTCGATCTCATGTACGTCGAGTTGCGGGACGCGCGCAAGCGCACCCTGAATAACCACCGCGCCGAGATCATCAGGACGGGTGGCGCGCAAAGTACCTTTGTTAGCTCTGCCGGCCGCGGTGCGGACGGCGCTTACGATGACAACTTCTCGCATGAGTTAAGTCTCCTCGTCCGTTGCAGGACGATTCTCAATGGGGCGATCATGAACCCTAAACCGGTCCCGCGATTCGGGCTGTTCCGATTCCCACCTTAGCGCCGAAAATCATGGCGCGAAGGTGGGGCACCCAGCGTTTCTGCGGTCCTTAGTTGCGCAACGGTTTGCCGGTTTTGAGCGTGAATTGAATGCGCTCCTGCGTTTTGCGCTCCCCGCAGAGGCTCTTGAAAGCCTCGCGCTCCAGATCGAGCAGATACTGTTCGCTGACCGGGGTACCTGGAGTTACCGCTCCGCCGCAAAGCACATCGGCAACCTTCGTCGCAATTTTTACTTCGTGATCGCTGATGTACTCACCCTGACGCATCAGATGTACGCCGAGTTTAAGGGTTGCGAGAATGTTTTCCCCGGGAGCGGGAACGTCGGTGCGCGGCACCGGAGCGCGATAGCCGCCGCGGGCTAGTTCCAACGCGCGTGCCTTGGCATCGCTGAGAACGCGTTCGCGATTCATCGTGATCGAGTCTCCGCGATTCAGGAATCCGTATCCACGAGCCTCGGATGCCGAGGTCGAAACCTTGGCGAGCGCAATGGTCTCGAACGCCTTCTTCATGGCCTCCATCATCTCCACGGATTCGCCACGACCATCGGGACGAATCGATTGCGCGGCGTCAACGGCGCGCAAAGTCATCTCTTTGCACCCGCCTCCACCCGGGAGCAGCCCAACGCCGACCTCGACCAGGCCCATATAGAGCTCCGCATGAGGCTGCCTGGCCGCCGCGTGCAGCGATACTTCGCAGCCACCGCCTAAAGTCATGCCAAAGGGCGCGGCTACCACCGGCTTGGGAGAGAACTTGATGAGCTGCGTCATGTTCTGGAACTGGCGCACCATCATGTCAAGGTCATCCCACTCTTCGTCCTGCACGGCCATTAAGAGCAGCATAATGTTGGCGCCGACAGAAAAATTCTGTGCGTCATTGCTGATCACGAACGCGTCAAAATTCTCTCCGAGGCCGCCCGGTTTGAGCACCTGCGAGGTAAGCTGAATGATGTCCGCGCCAAGCGAGTTCATCTTGGAATGGAACTCGATGCAGCCGACGCCATCGCCAAGATCAATCAGCGAAGCGCCTGAGTTCGACTTAACCACGCCATTTGATTTTCTGGCGACCGCGACACTCCAGACGCCGGTAGCCACCGTCTCTTCCTTCATGGACGTGGTGGCGAAGTCGAAGTAGGCGCGCCCGCTGGCCGTGTGCGGAGCGTCCGTGTACCAACTCTTCTGCCCCGAGGCCAGCAGCTTCTCCACGTTCGCCGAAACTGGCTTGGCTTCCTTCTTCATGCGCTCAACCGATGCCGGCACACCGATTGCGTCCCAGAGTTCGAACGGTCCCATCTCCCAGTTGAAGCCCAGCCGCATCGCGCGGTCGATCTCAACCACGGTGTCGCTGATTTCGGGAATCCGGTTCGCCGAATACGTGAATACCTCCGAGAGAGCGGTCCACAGAAAATCGCCGGCCTTGTCGAGTTTCCCCTCGCCGAAGCCGGTCAACATGCGCACCCGCTCGCCGAGCGAGTCGATGCTTTTCGCCATCTCAAGGGAAGGAAACTTGGGACGCTGCGCGAGACGGTATTCGAGAGTCTTCCAATCCAACGCAAGCCGCTTTTCGCCCTCGGGGCCACGCTCCTTCTTGTAGAACCCCGCCTTGGTCTTGTCGCCGAGAAGTTTGCGCTCCACCATCTGCTCATAGAAGGCGGGGAGTTCCAGATCGCCACGCTCGTCAAGCCACTGCGCCTCGCCGCCGCCCGCCCCTGCAAGGGCGGGAACCAGGCGCTTGGCATTCCTCACCACGTGGCCCAGAACATCAAGCCCCACCATGTCGATGGTGCGGAAGGTTGCTGACTTCGGAAAGCCGATTGCAGAACCAGTCAGGGCATCCACATCCTCGATCGAGAAGTCGAACTCCTGCATCAGCCGCACAATATTTACTACGCTGAAGGTTCCAATGCGATTGGCGATGAAGTTCGGCGTGTCCTTGGCGTAGACAATGCCTTTGCCAAGACGCACGCTTGAGAACTTCGCGATGGCTTCGATGGCCGCAGGATCGCTCTCTGGAGTGGGGATGATCTCCAGCAGGCGCATATAGCGCGGAGGATTGAAGAAGTGCGTGCCGAACCAGTGGCGGCGGAAATCTTCGCTGAAACCCTCGGCGATGGAATGCACGGGAAGACCGCTGGTGTTGGTGGTGACGATGGTTCCGGGCTTGCGCACGGCCTCGACCTTGCGCAGCAGAGCTCGCTTCAGATCTAGATTCTCGACCACGGCTTCGATGATCCAGTCGCAATCCGCAAGCAGGCTGAGATGATCCTCGAAATTTCCGGTGGTGACCAGGCGTGCAAATCCCGGTTCCATGAATGCCGCTGGCTTGGACTTGCGCGCGGCATCCAGCCCCGAGTCGGCGATCTGATTGCGCGACGCTTGCGAGCCGGATACGGGCAAAGAACCGCCCTCCGGCTCGCGGCCCGTGATATCCAGCAGGTAGGAACGCACCCCGGCATTAGCCAAGTGCGCAGCGATGCGGGAACCCATGGTTCCCGCGCCGAGGACGGCGACTTTCTCAATTTGTTTCAGCATCGGCGAGGCTTCTCCGAACAATCGACAGCTATGACTGCGGATCAGAAAACGACACCGCCAAACCTCGGCTAGGGGTGCGAAATTATTTCGCGCGGCCCAGCAGATAAGAGTGGCTGTAATGATTCGGATGCAAGGAAACGGGGAAGTAAGAACTATGAGTCAGGAAAGGATACGGCAATCGATTCAAAACGGAACTAGGCGCTTCCAAATTCTGTTTACCCATAAGAGTGAAAGAAAAAGTGCCGTAAATAGAGGCGGCGCGCGTCGAGAATGTGGGGTGAGGATGGCAACGACGCGCGCCTTATTAAGTTAAATTGACGATACTGAATGAACCGCCATTCAGTCAAGCGAAAAATACACAACCCGCTAAAACTAATAGAGATAAAAAAATGATGACCAAGCCAGAATGATCCGCACGGCGCAAGTACATGAATCACGAGCCCTTGTGATAAGGACGAGCGGGCCGACGGGAGTTGTCCGGAGCACCGGCGCGGTTTCCCCCTTGGCTTCCTCGCTGCGACGTTCCACGCTGCTGCCCAAGCCCATGCTGTGGCTGCACAGGATTCCGTGGCTGTTGGTTGCCGCGTGGCTGCAGAGTCCCGCGCTGCTGCGCGGCAGGACGCGGCACCGCCGGCCCGGTTGAAACGTGTGCCGGAGGAGGTGGCGTCAGGCGCTCCGGGTGTTCGCGAACGATCTTCTGCACCATCTTCAAAACTTCGCGCTCGCCACGATAGGTTAGCTTGCGGTGAGCCTTGTCGAGAGGAAACCAGAAAGCCTTGCGAACCTCGTCGCGCATGTCGGGGCGAATCTGGCCCAGACGCCCGGATGAATAGAGAAAGAGATAAAAGCTCACAGCCTTGGAGACATGCTCTCGGCCTCCCCAGGAGCGCACGTACAGGTAGCGGATGGTGGTGAGCCGGAACAAACAGAGGCCATGTACTCCGGTCTCCTCGAACACCTCTCGATCCGCGCTTTGCTCCGGCGTCTCGCCCTCGTCCACGCCGCCCTTTGGCAGGGCGAAGACCGTACCTTCGGGCCGCGCTTTGGCGCGCCTTGTTATGGTGTCGGCGTTGATGATGTTGGGCTCGATGAGGGCAACCTGCCACGATCCGCGAATGTGCCTCAGCACCACTCCGCCAGCCGATGTTTCAAACACCGTCTTCTTCGCGGAGGGCGAGCTTATGGCCTCGGCGGAGCCGATAAATTCATCCGCTGATTTCTTGGGTACCGACAAATTAGACACAGTTGGACAGGCCTTAACAAAAGGTGATTGCTCCATATTCGCAAATACGGTGCCGTGGGGCAAGCGTTTGCTCAAATCGTACACTGGATTTTGCAAAGAAGACGCAGAAACTCCGGGGACTTGCCAGCGCGAGCGGTTCGCGAAACACTGGCGGAGGAGCTTTTAGCGGGAACCATGCGTCGCCTCTTTTATTGCGATCGCCACAAAATCGAACTACCCGAGGGACACAAGTTTCCCGCCGCCAAGTACCGGCTGCTGCGGCAAACGCTGCAAGGCGAGGGACTGTACCAGATGGAACCAGCTCCGCTCGCGCCGCGGGAGGCCGTCGAGTACGTGCATGATCCAGCCTATGTTGCCGATGTCCTGAACGGCACGCTGAGCGCTCAGGCCATCCGGCGGATCGGCTTTCCGTGGTCGGAGGCATTGGTTAGACGCAGCCTGTGCAGCGTCGGGGGAACCCTGGCCGCAACCGCCGATGCCATGGAATTCGGCTATGGAGGAGTGCTCGCCGGTGGTACGCACCACGCATTCCGCGGCGAAGGCTCAGGGTTTTGCGTCTTCAATGACATTGCCGTAGCGGCCGCCTGGCTGCTGCGAGAGCGAGGCCTCGTCCGAGTCGCGGTTGCCGATTGCGACGTTCACCAGGGCGACGGAACCGCCCAGATCTTTGAAAACGACTCCCGCGTATTTACCCTCTCGCTGCATGGACGCAAGAACTTCCCCTTTCGCAAGCAACGCTCCCGGTTGGACGTGGAGATGGAGGACGCGACCGCAGACGCCGAGTACCTGGCCGCACTCGACGTTGCGATGATAACGGTTATGGAGTGGAAACCGCAGGCGCTCTTCTTTCAGTCCGGGGTCGACGGACTGGCGTGCGATCGGCTGGGACGGCTGGCGCTGACCCACGAAGGATTACAGAGACGCGACCAGATGGTGCTCTCGCTCTGCCGCCGAAACGGCATTCCGACGGTGATCACCCTTGGCGGAGGATATGGCGAGCCGATTGAAGCCACGGTCGAGGCGCACGCCAATACCTACCGCGTAGCGCTGGACATTTTCGGGGGAGATCCCTAACAAAGAGATTTTAGATTGCCACCTTACGTGCTACAACTCACAATGCATGTTTCCGAATCCAAGCTGCATCGGCCCGAGGGCGAAACTTCCTCGTGGCCGTGGGGGTTCCAATGGAGCAGAGCACAATCCTTATGAAGCAGCTTTCGCCTTTTTCGCGAGCCATCCAAGTCTTCTTCAGCGGGTTGCTCGGTACGCCGAGTGGAACTCCGAAGGTGGCGGCTGCACCTCCGCAACGCACGCTGGGAGTGGCTCTCGGCGGTGGCTTTGCGCGCGGCATGGTTCACATCGGGGTGCTCAAGGTTCTTGAGGAGGCGCGGATTCCGATTGCCGCCATCTCCGGAACCAGCTCGGGCTCGATCATCGGCGCGGGCTATTGCAGCGGTCTATCGGCTGCGGCCCTGGCCGAGATGGGCCGCCGCCTGCGCTTCTGGGACGTTGCCCGCTGGACCCTCGATCGCGGAGGTTTCTGCTCCAACGAGCGCCTGGGAACCTTCATCAACCGTACCTGCCCCTGCAAAGATTTTTCCGAGCTGCGCACTCCGCTGGCGGTTGTTGCAACCGAACTGATCAGCGGCAAGCCTGCCATCTTCCGCAAGGGATGCGTGTCCGACGCGGTTCGCGCCAGTTGCGCCTACCCCGGGATGTTTACTCCGGTGGAGATTAACGGCGTTCTGCACGTGGACGGCATGTTGAGCTACGAGGTGCCGACCACGCCGCTGAAGGAGATGGGCATCGACTGCGTGCTGGGAGTGCATCTGCAGTCGCGCTGGTCGCAGCAGGGCGCGCCGCGGCATTTCTTCGATGTAATCGGCCAGTGCTTTGCGATCGCGCAGACCCGTATGACCCTGCAGTGGGCCAAAGACGTGGACCTGCTTCTCCAGCCGAACGTAGACGGCTTTGCCTACGACGATTTCGCGCGCGCCGACGAACTGATCGCCGTCGGTGAAGAATCGATGCGTGCGGCGCTGCCAGCTCTCAAGCAAAAGCTGGGGATTGTGGAAGTGAAGGAAGCAGTAGCGAAGGTTTCGCCCGCGAAAGTCGCAAAGTCCGCTGCGGCGATCCAAACGCCAGCGTAGGCGTCGATGAACCGCAAGCTTAATCAGTAACATTTGCTGATTTACATATAATGGTACGCGTTATATTCTAGTTCCGCGTGATCCAAAACTTCAAAGATGGCGACACGTTCGAGCTCTTTGTCCGGCGGGATACCCGACGGTGGCGAAACATTAAGCGCGTGGCGCTCCGGAAGTTGGATCAAATTGAAGCAGCTATCGCTCTGACCGATCTGCGAGTTCCACCAGGCAATTATCTGGAGTCGCTCGCTGGAAACCGAAAGGGCCAGCACAGCATCCGTATCAATGATCAGTTTCGCATCTGTTTTACGTGGAGGGAGGATGGAGCGTATGAGGTCGAAATCGTTGACTATCACTCCGGTGGCAAGAGGAGTAAGAAACGTGGACCACAATAGGCCCGCTAGCGGTTGGAACTTTCAGGAACCCACTACGCACCCCGGCGTCATACTGCGGGAGGAGTTCCTCGATCCCCTCAACATCAGCCAGAACAAGCTCGCCATAAAGATTCGCGTGCCAGCTACCCGGATTGGAGACATTGTGCATGGCAAACGTGCGATTACTCCGGACACTGCTCTTCGTCTAGGGCGCTTTTTCGGCAATAGCCCTGAATTCTGGCTCAATCTCCAACAAACGCACGACCTCTCCAAAGCCAAAATCGAGTCATCCAAGGAGATCGAGCACGAAGTGGATATCTATCGCTACGCGTAGTTCATGACACGCTTTTGCAATTTGGCGATCCAAGCCCTCAGGTCGCTCATCCACTTTTGCTTGGTTCACTCACCCCCAGGCTAGCCCAAGCCGCAGCACTTCTGACTCAGAAGAAAGATCGGGAGGCAGACTCCTGCTCTGGCGCGGCAATCGCAAGCGGTTATTTCGCTCTCTGGTATCCCGTTGGCACTTGAGCCTCGCGTAAGAATTTTGCGCTCTCCTCCGGCGGCGTGGGATTGATGTAGAAACCCGTCCCCCACTCGAATCCGGCCGTGTTGGTCAGCTTGGGAATGAACTCAATGTGCCAGTGGTAGTACTCCAGCGAGTTTTCCTGCACGGGAGCGGTGTGCAGCGCAAGGTTGTATGCAGGGCTATCAAGCGCAACCTCGCACTTCATCAGCAACTGTTTCAGCGCCGCCGCCAGGTTGATCAATTGATGCGACGAGAGATTTTCATAGGCTGACTCGTGGCGCTTCGGGAAGATCCAGGTCTCAAAGGGAAAGCGCGGCGCAAAAGGAGCGAACATCAGGAAGTCGTCGTTTTCGCCGACGACGCGCACGGGATTTTCCATCTCCTGGCGCAGAATGTCGCAGAAAATGCAGCGCTCCTTTATGGTGAAATACTGTTTGGCGCCATCCAACTCTTCGCTGACGTGCTTGGGAACGATCGGCAATGCGATCAATTGCGCGTGCGGATGTTCGAGGGTGGCTCCAGCCGCCTCGCCATGGTTCTTGAAGATCATGATGTACTTGAAGCGGCGGTCCTGCTTCAGATCAACGATGCGGTCACGCCACGCCCAGAGCACGCTCTCAATGTTCTTCTGCGGCAACAGCGCGAGGTGCGCCGCATGGTCCGGCGTCTCGACGATCACCTCGTGGGCGCCGAGGCCATTCATCTTGTCAAACATTCCCTCGGCCTGGCGATTCAGAGTGCCTTCGATACCCAGTGCTGGAAATTTATTAGGCACCACTCGCACGGTCCATCCGGGGCCGTTCTTTTGCTCATTGCCATTGGCATCCGGACGATAGGCCAACACCTCGGACGGAGTTTTGGCTTCGTTCCCCGGACACAGAGGACAGAAACCGCCCCTCTGTACCACCCTGTTATGGAGAAAGTCGCTGGGCCGCTTGGCGCGGTCCGTGGAAATGATGACCCAACGTCCGACGATAGGATCTTTTCTCAGTTCAGGCACTGGCATTCCCCTTGCGCCGCGAAGCTAATAGCGGCGCGTCCCACCCATACTACGCCAAGAAAAGGCGTCTTTGAAAAGTTCAATCTCCGGAGACTTTCCCGGCTCCAAGTAGATACTGACCACATCAAAACGGGACTGCGGACGCGAACTCTGCCGGTGGAGAAAGAGCTCTGCCATCCGGCGAAGTTCAAACTGCTTGGCGCGATCCACCGCGATCTCGGCAGGTACTGCTCCGCGGCTGCCGCGGGTCTTTACCTCAATGAAGCAGAGCGTGGCGTGATCCCAGCCGATCAGGTCGATTTCGCCCTTGCGTCCCTTGCTGCGCCAGTTGCGCGCAATGATCGTGTATCCCTGGCGGCGCAGAAAATAGTAAGCCACGTCCTCGCCTTTGCGGCCCGTACGCAAGTGCTCCGGCCCGCTGGGTTCGCGCCGGAAGATCCGTGCAACGCGCCCCAGCGCCGCCGTAATCAGTTCGGGAATCCGTCCGCTGGACACAGGGCAAAGTGTATCGCAGATGCGGGTGCCTGCCGAACGAATCGCACGCCAATTCGCGCAACAAATCACGTGACCCAGAACAGACGCCATGATTTAAGATCGCAGGATTGGAGAAATATCGTGAAGAAGCTGATCGTATTCGATCTCGACGGCACGCTTGCCGAAAGCAAATCCGCTCTGGATGCCGAGATGTCTGTGCTGCTGGCGGGCCTGCTCGCGGTTGCGAAGGTGGCCGTGATCTCAGGCGGCGACTGGCCACAGTTTGAAAAACAACTCGTCTCGAATCTTCCAAAGGGCCAGCGAATGGAAAACCTTCTCCTGCTCCCTACCTGCGGCACCAAATTCTTCCAGTACTCGGGCGAGTGGAAAAAGCTCTACTCGGAGGATTTCACCGCGGCAGAAAAAGAGAAGATCATCGGTTCCCTGCATCGGGCGCTTGAAGTCGCCGGTTTCAAGCCTGAACAAACCTGGGGAGAGATCATCGAAGACCGAGGCAGCCAGATTACATTCTCGGCGCTCGGCCAACAAGCTCCGCTGGCGGCGAAAGAAACCTGGGATCCAGGCTTTGCCAAACGGACGAAGATCAAGGCCATTCTCGATACTTATATTCCAGAGTTCTCGGTACGCATGGGCGGTACAACTTCCATCGACGTCACCAAGCCCGGCATTGACAAAGCGTACGGAATCCGCAAGCTGAGAGATATCCTCGGCATCGCCATCGAAGAGATGATCTTCGTCGGCGACGCAATTTTTCCCGGTGGCAATGACTATCCGCCGAAAGAGATCGGCGTGGAGTCCATCTGCGTTCGCGACACGCACGAGACCAAGCGCGTGGTCGAGGCAATGATCGCGTGCCTGGGAAACTGAACTTGGCGAACGCGTGCAATCTATCATCGCATCGTTATGCTTGACGTAACGCATAATCCCCAGTATTCTTCTGAATGGTCGTAAGCTACCGGGACAAACGCACCAAGGATTTTGCAGCCGGCAAACGGGTAAAGGCCCTCTCTGGAATCGAGCGGGCAGCGCGCTTAAAGTTGGACCGGCTCGAAGCGGCGACAGCCCTGAAGGATCTTGTCGTACTGCCAGGCAACCGTTTTGAAGCATTGGCAGGCGACCGTAAGGGACAATACAGCATCCGCATCAATGATCGTTGGCGGGTCTGTTTCGGATGGCCAGAAGAAGCGGTGGGGCCGTCAAACGTGGAGATCGTTGATTATCACTAGGAGGAACTTATGGCAGTAACAGCGATACATCCGGGTGAGCACTTGGCGGAAGAACTAACGGAACTTGGGATGAGCGCCGCCGAACTGGCGCGCAAACTCGATGTTCCGACCAACCGGATCACCGGCATCTTGAACGGGCAGCGTACCATTACCGGTGACACCGCGCTGCGTCTTGCACATTTTTTCGGCACTAGCGCGGAGTTTTGGCTCAACCTGCAAAGCCTTTACGATCTGCGCGTTGCCGAGAAGAAATTGGGCAAGTCGATTAAATCTCTCCCCAAGTTGAAGCACACGGAGCGCGTTTCCGCCTGAATGTGTCTGAAGAGCGGAGCTTTAAGCGTATAACTTCTTACTTTTGTTGTACCCGGCCATCCGCGTCCAGATAGATATGGTCGCCTTGTCTGAACTTTCGATCCTGAATGACTGCGTCCCGGGATATTTTGCAAGTCCGCAGTTTTCCGCTCCTGTAGAAGTGCGTTCCGACGGTGCCGCCGACTACATCTGCGAAAAACGAAGCCTGCATGCACGGAATGCCGTCCACTTCCTGGTCTGAAGCCAGCCAGCAGAGCTTTAGTTCACCGCTCGGATAGAAACCGGTTGAATACCCGTGTCCATGCCCACCGAGACAGGTATAACCCCGGATGGTCGTGTCATGGCTCAGAAACACGGAAAACGGCTTGCCATCCTCTTTGAGATAGATTGCCGACCCCGACGGGACGCGAGCCTCGCCAAAATCGGTATCGCGGGATACCACGCACGAGGTCAGGCCGGTCTTTGCGACATACGACGTCTTGCCATCAACGCACGGATAGGCCCGGATAGCCTCGTTCGCATTGAGCTGCCCCGATGTGGCGGAGCCGGACAGCGCCTCCACCACAGTCAGAGCAATCAGGAACAGTACGACAAAGAAGAACGCCACTCTTTTTGCCATCGTCCTCCACCCTCCACTATTGTTCCACTCAGGACAGCAGCGCCGCCACCTTCTGCAACCACTCGCTGATCGGAATCTTCTGCGGGCACAGTTCCACGCATGTTCCGCACTCGATGCAGGAGCCCGCGCGCTGCTGCTCGGTGAGCATAAGCTGGTACTTGATGCGTGCTCCAGTCACGTCGTCAAACAGATGCGCGTGGTTGAAGTAGTCGAAATTGGCGGGGATGTTCACCCCATTGGGACACGGCATGCAGTAGCCGCATTTCGTACAGGCGATCACGGTTCGAGCACGATACATTTCCCTGATCCGCGCGATCAGCTCGTGCTCAGCTTCGCCGAAAACTCCAATGCGCGAGGCGTCGGCGAATTTCAGGTTTTCTTCCACCTGCTCCATCGTGCTCATACCGCTCAGCACAACCGACACCTCGGGATGGTCCCAGAGCCACTGCAGCGCCCACTCCGCAGGGGTGCGCTTGACGTGAAAGGCTTCCATCGCTTCGCGGACATCTTTCGGCGGATCGACCAAACGTCCGCCGAGCAGCGGTTCCATAACTACAACGGCAAGGCCCTTGCTCGCCGCGAGTTTCAGGCCGCGGGTTCCCGCCTGATTTTCCGTGTCCATGTAGTTGTATTGGATCTGGCAAAAGTCCCACAAATCAGTACCGTTGACGATCTCCTCAAACGACTCGTAATCGTCGTGAAACGAGAAGCCAATGTACCGGATGCGTCCATCGGCCTTGGCGGCGGCGGCCTTGTCCAGAAGTTTGTGCTTCAGGACAATGTCGTGCCAGCGGCTCTTATTCAGCGCATGGAACAGGTAGAAATCAATATGGTTCGTCTGAAGTTTCTGTAATTGCTCACCGAGCAATCTGTCGAAGTCATCCGGACTCTCGACCATCCATACAGGAAGCTTCGTTGCCAGATTGACCTTTTCCCGATAATCGTTGAGCAGCGCCTTGCCTAAAACGATCTCACTCTGCCCGCTGTGATATGGATACGCGGTATCAACATAATTGACTCCACTATCGATGGCATGACGAATCATGCGTATAGCTTCGTCTTCGACAATGTTGGGACTAAGGCGCTGCCCATCCTTGGTGGGAAGGCGCATACAGCCGAAACCCAGCGCTGAAAGCTTCCATTCGAGATTTCCAGATTTACGATATTGCATGATTGATCCCCTACTACGCGTGTAAATGAAATTAAGCCTTGCCCTCAAACACTTCTTCAGCCGTGCAGACGTCGACCATGCCACTGCATCCGTAAATTACCGGAAGCACTTTTTCCGCCGGATACTTTTTCCGCCACTCGGCTACCTTCTCAGTGCCTGCGCGATACGCAGGCAGGTACATGCGCCCGAGCAAGGGATGACGTCCCCACGCTCCGCTCAACTTGTCGGCGCGCTCTAAACTGACCAGAAAATCATTGCGCAGAACCTTGGCCACGTCTACCTGCGGCATTCCTTCGCCCCAGGTCAGGTAGCTTGACTGATTCTTCGCGTCGTCCTGCAACAACGCCAGCAAAGCTCCAAGCTGCATATCTTCGTCGGGCAACTGATCGAGTTCGGTCGCTCCGTGGGCGATGAGGATCGCGTTGTTGGCAATGCCTTCAAACAGCGCAGCGGCGCGGGTGTTCATGGTTAACACAGTTGCCTCAAAACCCGCCAATCCGCGTACATAAAGATTCTGGAGATAGGCAAATGTAGTCACGTGTCCGGGCACAACCTCGTGGCTAATCAACTGGTAGAACTCAGGCACGGAAATCTGCAGCGAGGCGTTGATCTCATAAGTAGCTTCGTACTGCGGCGAGCCATCGGCATTGCGGGCGCGACCCACATAGTTCATCGATCCGGAGAACCACGCATCCTTGATCGCCAGGAAATCAATGTTGGCTCGCGGAACCGTTGCCAACTCCTTCGGCAGATACGGCGAAAGGTGCTTTGCGCTGAGTTGATCGAAGTAGGCGATGACTGCCGAGCTGAGCGTGCGAACGCTAGCCATGGGAGTCACGCGATCCTTGCGCCACGCATCCACCGCCACCAGCAACGACGCCGCGTCGTGCGAAGCGTGTCCCGCGCGAGCCAACAATTCGGCAACTCGCTCGCGCTTGGCCCGTGGCTGCGAAGGTTCAGGAGCGCGTCCCGTAGAAGCCAGCACGCAACGCTCGTAGGAGACCGACGGCCCACGGCCGAGCATCTCCATTGCGAGATCCCACATCACTCCCAGTGACACGCCAAGGCCCATCAAATACTTGCCGCGAAGCCCTCCGATTTTTGCGGCTTCGGCTTTAAGGCCGGCAATCGCCGCCGGAAGATCGACTTCATGCAAGTATGCTTCCATTGCCGCGTGATCAATCTGCTTGCCGCTGACGCCGCCAGTCTCGCGCACCCGCGCCGCCGAGGGCGTGGTGTAGGAAAGCGGCAACGGATCGTCGCTGAACCACGAGTCGGCGATGAAGCGTCCAGTGCCAGAGGGGCACATCACGTCGCCGCCCCAGAGTGTGTCGATGCCGATAATCGCATCCGCTACAAATTGATTTCCTGAAGCCATAAAGCCTCCTAATTTGCTGCAAGCTAGACCGCTGCGTTCCTCTGCGCAAACTGGTTCGCCAGCGCGGTTAATGCGGGAGAGAACTCAACCTTTCGGAACTTCCGGTCCCCGATGCGAAGACGATTCTGCTCCCTGGAATACGCGACGGATGTGGAGCGTGTATCGAAGATGCTCAACGTTAACATCTTAGTGGGATCTACTTTGAGTAGGCTTGCCAAAACAAGCCAATTGTCCTGCTGGAGCAACTTTACGACTACTCGCCCGTCACTCCAGAAGTCGTCCGCAACAAAGCGAATGATGCCGAGTGGTTCATTTGCAGACGTCAACTGCGATATCCATCGGCCAATCGTCTCGAACTCGGCCAAACAGGCTGGGCTATTCGCTAACCTAATTGCGCGAATCGCTCTGACCGCGCGGATGGCTTCATAAACGATCCACGCTAGCACTGCAACGGCCAAGAACCCCCTATTAAACCAAGGCAGGGAGAACGATGCCCACGTTCCGTAACCCAGAGCCCAAAGCAGTTGTTCCAATGCAGGCGCATAGCGCCAACTGGCGAACACGGAAACCGTATAGGCAATGATCAAGATCGCCGCAATGCGAACCACGGCATTTTCAACTGGAGACGTTCCCCGAGATGCAGCAAATCCGACCACTGCCACACTAACCAAAGCATAGAGGCGCAACTGATGAGGGTGGTTACGCTTACTGGCCTCCGCCTGCGCCACCGCATTTAGCTTCTCTAGCTCGGTAGGCTCGTTCATGTCTAGCTTTTTTGCCTCTTAAGCGAACTGAACCAGACGTATCCACACATCGCCACGAACATCAGCGCCGAGATTGATTCGGAGACCGAGAGAGTGTCGTACCACGGCATCTTCACCAGGTCTTCGCGATACCAGGGGAAGAGTCGCAACGCCGCGCCAAATACTCCGCCCAGCGCGCCTCCGGCCATCAGCCCCGAAGCGATAATCACGCCGCGTTCGCGAATGGTTCTTCCGGCTTCGCCTCCCACCTTTACCGATTTCTTGTCCAGCAGGTGCGCGAGGAATCCGCCGACCAGCGCAGGGGTATTCAACTCCAGTGGTAGATACATGCCGAGCGCAAACACCAACGATGGCTGGCCCAGCATCTCCATGGCAATCGTAATCATCGAGCCCACGCCAAACAAAACGTATGCCACCGGTTGATGGCTCATGAATCCCTCGACCAAGGCCTTCATGATGGACGCCTGTGGCGAGGCCAGTACCGGCCTCAGATCGCCAAGCGCGGCTTCGCCAAACTGGAATGTTCGCGCCAGCATAACGATGGTCAGTCCGGCGGCGATAGACGCTGCAATCACGCCGAGAAACTTTACCTTCTCCTGCGCCGCCGGAGTCGAGCCGATCCAGTAACCTGCCTTCAAATCGGTAATGGTCTGTCCGCTCACCGAGAGCGCCGTGCAAACCATGCCCGCAATCGCCATCACAAAGAACATGCCCGTCGTACCGGAGACTCCAAAGCGCAGCAGCACGACAGACGAAATGATGATCGTCAACATGGTCATGCCGCTGACTGGATTGCGCGCCGTCGTGGCAATGGCATTGGCCGCGACCGAGGCGAAGAAGAATGAGAACACCACCGTAAGCAGCAGTCCCAGTCCCAACACCGTCCAGGTGACCTTGAGACTGCCGAGCAGAAGCGCCACGCCGAGCGCACTCAACACCACGCCCGTGAGTATCGCAATCATCGGAATGTCGCGATCCGTGCGCAAGCTGTCTTTATCTTCTCCGCGCGAGAAGCTCTTAAACGCAATCGAGAATGAGCTGGCTACGATTTTGAGGCTCTTGACGATTCCGAAAATTCCCGCCGTGGCAATTGCGCCCACTCCGATGAAGCGCACATAGGCGCGAAAAATCTGCACCGCCGACATATCGTGAATAGGCATCAGTCCCGGATAGACGGTTCCGGTGACGTGCTGGCCCACATAGAAAATTGCGGGAACGAGCACCAGGTTCGCCATCACGCCGCCGGCGCAGAGAATCATCGAGCTCCGCAGACCCATCACGTAGCCAAGGCCAAGGATGAAGCTGATCGCGTCAAAGCTGAGGGTCGCGCGCGCCTTCACTCCCAGGGTCTTGACCAGCGGCACCCACTGGAAACTCACCGTCTCGCTCCACACCTGGAAGGTTGTGACGAAGAAATCATATATGCCGGAGAGTAGCGTGGCCTGCAGCAGCAGTTTGGCCTGCGAGCCACCCTTCTCGCCCGTCACAAGAACCTCTGTGATCGCCGTGGCTTCGGGGTACGGAAGAATGCCGTGCATCTCGCGTACAAAGTAGCGCCGCAGAGGAATCAGGAAGAGCACGCCCATGCATCCGCCAGCCAGGCAGATGAAAATGGTCTGCACCGGCTTGGGATCGAGCTTGAGAATGTAGAGCGCAGGCAGCGTGAAGATGGCGCCCGCCACCACGGCTCCAGCGCACCCTCCAATGGCGGTGATGATGACGTTCTCCAGCACCGAAGAGCGCCGTCCGTAAACGCGAGCCAGGCCGATGGCCAGGATCGAGATCGGGATTGCCGCCTCCATCACCTGCCCCACCTTCAATCCCGAATAGGCTGAAGCAATGGTGAAGACGATGCAGAGAAAGGTGCCCCATAAAATGGAGCGCCAAGTCAGCTCCGGTTCATGCGCCAGGGCCGGAACAATGGGGCAGTAGCTCTCGTTTTCACCAAGAGGCGTATAGGCATTGGCTGGAAGTGACTTGCTTTCAACTTCGGTGGCCATCAATCGAACCTTTCATGGCAATGCAGTCCAAGGTAGGGCGCGGCAGTGACCCAGCGCACGCCACCGATGTTACGGATTTCCAAATCCGCAAGCAACCGCAACCCGAGCTTCAGGTAGCCTGTTTATGCCCTCGGGCAGCCTCTAAATCTCGAATACCGCTCCGGTGTCCGCGCTGGTGACGTGGAGCAGGTAGCGCGCCAGCCAGCCGCGTTTCACCTTGGGCTCGAACTTGGGCAACGCCTTCAGCCGCCGCTCGATCTCCTCGTCGCTCACCTTCAACTCGATCTTGCAGGTCTTGGCGTTGATATAAATCCGGTCGCCTTCCTGCACGGCGGCAATGGGACCGCGTGCAGCGGCTTCCGGCGAAACGTGTCCGATGCAGAGCCCCCGCGTACCGCCTGAAAAACGGCCATCGGTGATCAGTGCGGCGCGAATCCCCGCCCCTACAATCGCCGCCGTCGGCGAGAGCATCTCCTGCATTCCCGGACCGCCCCGCGGACCTTCGTAGCGGATCACTACGACGTCTCCCTGATGCAATTCACCTGCCAGAATACCCCGCAGTGCATCCTCCTGCGACTCGTAAATCCGTGCCGGTCCCTCGAACTCCATCATGTCAGGCAGCACCCCGGCGACTTTGACCACCGAGCCCTTCGGTGCCAGGTTCCCAAACAGTACGGCCAATCCTCCGGTCTGCGAAAACGCCTTCTCCGTTGTCCGGATCACGTCGCCATCGGCATCGGGCGCGTGCTTCACCATGTCCGCCAGTTGGCCGGTTACGGTGGGCACATCGAGTTTCAGTTCCGTTTTGCCGCTGCGAGCCAGTTCCTTCAGAATCGCAGGAATGCCGCCCACGCGATGCACGTCCTCGACGTGAACCTCGGGACGGCTGGGCGATACCTTGCAGATGTTCGGCGTACGGGCGGAAATTTCATTCAGCCGTGCCAGGTTGAACGGAATGTCTGCCGAGTAGGCCAGCGCCAGCGTATGCAGAATCGTGTTCGTCGACCCGCCCATCGCCATATCCAGCACAAATGCGTTGGTTAGCGACTGCTCGGTGATGATGTCCAGCGGGCGGATATTTTCGGTTACGCAGCGCTTGAGAGCGTGCGCCGCCCGCTTGGAGATCTCAATGCGCTCCGGATTGGGCTCCGTGTGCCGGAATGTGTCGTCCATCCAGCGCTCGGCACAAACCGTTCCATTCCCCGGCACCGCCAAGCCGAGGGCTTCGCCGAGGCAGTTCATCGAGTTTGCGGTAAACATTCCTGCGCAGCTTCCGCAGCCCGGACAAGCTTTCTCGGCCAGGTTGCGAAGCTCTTCGTCGCTCATCTTTCCCACGCTGTGTTTGCCTACGGCCTCAAACACCGTGATCAGGTCGTTGCCTCCCGGCCCAGCGAGCATGGGGCCGCCGCTGAGGTAGACGGCAGGAATGTTGATACGGGCCATGGCGTTGTACATCGCCGGAACGATTTTGTCGCAGTTGGCAATTCCGATCCAGGCATCGCACGGATGTGCGCCTATAATGGTTTCGATCTCGTCGGCAATCAATTCGCGCGACGCCAGCGAATACTTCATGCCGAAGTGCCCCATGGCGATACCGTCGCAGACGGCTCCGCCCACGTTGGTGTACCACACGTTGAAGCCCAGCGCCTTGAGTTCGTCGCTCACAATCGCGCCGATCTTGTCCAGGTGCGCGTGCCCCGGAATCTGCGTCGAATAGGAGTTGACAATCGTTACGAACGGTTTTTTCAAATCGTCCAGTGAACTGATTACGCCCTCGGCGATCATCAATGAAGCCGCTGGCAGCATGTGTGACCCTTCGGCAACGATGCGGCTGCCGCGTTTGCGAATGTCTTCGATTCCTGAGTTCATTTGCATTCCAGTTTACTTGAACGGGCACATCGCTTGCACCTCCTGATTTCCCTGCCGGACGTCAGGCGAGCCCAGAGTGCTTATTTTCGGCAGCCCGGGTACCAGATGCTCTAAAACTCGCATCCACTTTAAGAACTGTCCTTTCCAAAGCACCTCAACCAGCACCGGAGTTACGAAAGGAAGAACACGATGGCTGTGTCGCAGAAAAACGAATCTCAGGCAGCGGAAGTCAACGAACTACTTGCTCCAGGCACGAGAGCTCCCGATTTCACCTTGCAATTTGCGCCGCGCGAGATGTTTTCGTTGAGCGAGCTGCGCGGAAAGCCCGTAATCATTGCCTTCTATCCAGCAGACTGGAGCCCTACCTGCGGCGACCAGATTGGCCTTTATAACGAAATTCTGCCCGAATTCCAGAAGTTCGGAGCTGAGTTGCTGGGAATCTCGGTCGATGGCCCATGGTGCCACAAAGCCTTTACCGAAGCGCGTAATTTGCACTTCAAGTTGCTATCGGATTTTGAGCCCAAGGGAGCCGTAGCCAAACAATACGGTGCCTACCGAAGCGCCGACGGACTGAGCGAGCGGGCCCTGTTTGTCATCGACAAGAATGGAGTCGTCGCCTGGAGCTATCTCTCGCCAATCCGGGTAAATCCCGGCGCGGATGGAATTCTGGAAGCCCTGGAGAATCTACCAAAATAGGAGAGTCCGATGACCAAGCTCAAAACGCCGGTCTCCGCCGAAGATCACGTTCAGGGCCCGGAGAGCGCCGAAGTGACCCTGGTGGAATATGGCGACTACGAGTGTCCGCACTGCGCACACGCATATCCCATGGTTAAGCGTATCCAGAAGCGCTTTGGGGATAGGCTTCGCTTCGTCTTCCGCAACTTTCCCCTGACCCAGGCGCATCCCCAGGCCGAAGCTGCGGCTGAAACAGCCGAGTTCGCCGCGACTCATGGAAAATTCTGGGAGATGCACGATCTGCTCTTCGAAAACCAGAAGCGGCTCGGTCGCGAACTTTTTCTGGAGCTTGCCGGAAAGCTGGAACTCTCAATCCCTGCATTCAGCCAGGTGCTCGAAGACCGGCGGTTTGAAACCCGCGTCCAAGCCGATTTCAGCGGCGGCGTCCGTAGCGGAGTTAACGGCACCCCAACCTTCTTCATCAATGGAATACGAAACGACGGCCCGTCAGAGTTCATGGAGTTATTGCTGGCCGTGGATGCGGCAATGGAAGAGAGCCAGTCGCTCCGCAAGTGATGGGTCTGCCTTGCGCTGCGGAGAGCCATGAACGGCCAACTAGATGACGGGCCAGACTGCGAGCACCATGGCGTCCGCATCGCCCGCTCCGCGCAACCCTCGACCAGATCTTTTCCATTCGCCGCGCTGACGCCGGTCGAAACGTAAGGGCCAATTTTGCATTTCGAAGCAGCACGTGCTCTGCCTTCTGCATCAACAAATAGCAACTCGGGGGTATGCCAATACTCCAGCCTGCACAGGTGGAAGAAGCAGCGTTTTCAATGCTACCCCGAAGATTAGCTGCGCACCCGCGCCCCAGCCCTTCAGCCGTGCGCATCTGGACAGGAAGCCAAATGTCTTTGGCACTTGAAGTGGCCGGGAAGACAGATGTAGGTTGCGTCCGCACCAACAACGAGGACAGCTTTGCGTTTGATACCACCACGGGAGTGTTCGTTGTTTGTGATGGAATGGGTGGACGCGCGGCTGGGGAAGTTGCGAGCGCCATGGCGGTGAACACTCTCGTCGAGTATTTCCGAGCGTCAGCCGGGGAAGGCCAGGCTCCCAGCTCGAGCGTCGACCACTCTGATTCCGCAACCGCTCTTGCCGATGCCATAGCGTTCGCCAATGACCGTATCCTCCAGGCGGCAGCAGACACTCCTGCTCAGCTCGGAATGGGCTCCACCATTGTCGCAGCCCTATGGAATCGTGGCGCCTTCAGCATTGCGCACGTGGGTGACAGCCGGATTTATCTGATCCGCCGCAACAGAATTCAGCAGCTTACCAACGATCATTCCCTAGTCATGGAAGAGGTGCGCAACGGTTTAATAAGTCTGGAAGAAGCACGCGACTCCGCAAATCAGAACATCATTCTCCGCGCCTTGGGCGCCGAAGACCCCGTGCAGCCCGATCTCGCCCACGTCCCGGTTGAAGCGCACGATATCCTGCTGCTGACTACAGATGGGCTGGTCCGATATGTTGACGATCCTCGCATTCTTGAAATGATCGTGTCGGCTTCCACGCTGGAAGCAGCATGTGATTTACTCATCCAGAGCGCGAAAGATGCGGGCGGCAGCGACAATATCACCTGCCTGCTGATCAGGATTGTAGAGGAAGCCGGGTAATACCTATTACCGCCTGCCCGCCGATGACACCTCTTCAATCGGCGCGCGCCCGATGTCAGACAGGTGCTGGTGCGCCAGAACGAGTTTTCCCTCGGAATTGAGAACGAAAAGGTGCGTTCCGCGGCCATCGAGTACGCTTCGGTTGAACCGTTTTCCTCGTATCGAATCTTCCAGGTTCTTTGCGTAAGAACGATAGGTATGCACGGCGACGGCTACGTTGTCGGCCAGGAACTGAACGTCGATGGGCGATGTAATTTCGGCGCGAAACTGCGTGAGTGGGGCGAAGTACTCGCGCTCCAGGCGGGCGGCCGCTACCTGCCCCAACTCGGGTCGCGAAGAAAATGGATTGAACGTCACGGAGTCGTACGAGTACATCCTCACCAAGGCGCCGGGTTCCTTCTCGGCCATGGCTGACCAATAACGGCGTACGGCTTCCTGTACTTGTTCTACCGTGATACGTGCGGCCACGCAAACCTCCATGGCAGCCGGTCCATTGCAATTAAGAGGTGACATATTCTCCTTATTCCGCCTGCGCCATTACCGGTAATTATAGGATGCAAAGGACTCCAGCACGGGAACCTTACCATGTCCGCGTGAATCCATCGTCCATGTACCTGCGGGCGTAAGTCTCTCGCGTGGAATTCTCCCAGACTTGAGCGCGATCAGATGGCTAACTTCGGGTGCCCCTTGTCCGCCTTCTCTTGACTAACGTGGGATGCAGCGCCCTCCATCCAGACACGGTTGCCGCTTCCGCAATTGCTCTCACAACCTCGGCTTCGACTTCTCTCAAATGATCAGTGCGGCCCTTCCAATAATTTTGTTCTCCTGAATCAACCTATGAGCCGTCTCCGCTTCCTCCAGCGGAAAAGTTCGGGTGACCACAGGTTTTATTTTCTTCTGGTGGACGATCTTGATCGCATCCTGCAGCTCAGCCATGGATACGTACCTTGAACCATGAATCTCCAGGCCCTTGGTCATCACTGCCACCGGATCGACCCGGAAAGTGGATTCGCGCTTAAATACGCTTGCGGGCTGGAAGCCCAGCACCACCAGTTTTCCGGCTACGGCGAGGCTATTGAAACCTGCCTCAAGCGTTTGCGCGGAGGCCACGAAGTCGAGAACCGCATTGACCCCGCGTCCATCGGTTAGCCGCCGGGTTTCCGCCGCAAGGTCACGCGCCGTGCAATCGATAATCTCGTCCGCTCCCATTGCCTTGACGTATTCCAGTTTTTCCGCCGAAATGTCGGCGGCGATCACGCGGCCTCCGCAGAGTTGCGCCATCTGCACCGCATGGATTCCCACTCCGCCGCCCGCGCCCACGATCAATACGTCATCGCCAGGCCCTACTTTGGCCTCCACCCTGCACGCGTGCAGAGGCGTGGCAATCGCGTCGGAAATAATGGACGCCTCGGCGAACGACATGTCCTTGGGGATCCGGCAGAGATTCACCGCCGGAACGCTCATGTATTCGGCGTAGCCGCCATCGCAAGCCATGCCAACGTAGCCGCGCCAGTTTTCGCAAAGCGTCTCCTGGCCACTTCGGCAAAATCCGCAAACTCCGCAAGTCAGGTAGAAGTGGCACGCAACGTGATCTCCGATTTCTAGGTGGCGTACTTCACTGCCCAGCTCAACTACTTCGCCGGCCACTTCATGGCCAAGAATCCTGGGGAAACTTGTCACCAGGCCCGGCGTGCCCTTCATGATTACAATCGTCAACCCCACGCCCGCCGCTCTTACCCGAATCTTCGCGTCGCAAGGCCCTACGCTGGGCTCATTCACTTCGGCCAACGTCACCGGTCCGCCCTGTTCTTTAAGAATCATTGCCCTCATTGCGCCACGCCTCCTCCAATGTGAGATAAGTGCAACAGACGGTAATCTGCCATCTTAAATGTATTTCTTAATTTCACGGACGGCTGCAATTCTACATCGCGCAGATGGAAGCATCGAAAGTCATCCGCGATGACAAGTGTGCCTACAACTTTCCCGTGCAAAGCCGCTGCGACTCTGAGCGTTCAGAGCGGTTCCAGAGCTGCCATATCCTTCTTGATCTGGGGTGTTTTCAGGCTGTCATTCCGGGCTTTGCGAGGAATCCCAGCGCTGCTCAAATCTATCGAGCGGGCCCCAAAGACACTTCAATCAGCCAGAACTGTGACAGCAAAAAGCCGGGGGCTGGCCTGGCTCAAACTCGCCAAGTCAGCCCCCGGGGTTCAGGTACGGAAGTGATGCTGTTTATGCCAAGAGCTTGCGCCCAGTCAGGACTCCCAAAGTCAACACTCCGCCGCCAAACAGCAAGAAGCTGGAAGGATCCGGAGTTACCTGGATGTTGAAATTCACCGTAGCCAAGCTATCCGACGCATTTCCGTCAACGCCACCCAGGAGAGTGAAGGA